>VFQP010000099.1_pt1 | contig 251377 bp, 242 predicted proteins | sample 3512351 | NCBI WGS metagenome assembly VFQP01 (sample SAMN10412372, study PRJNA504923) | tailings metagenome | isolation source: Relicate 1 Philex TSF1 revegetated site | place: Philippines: Tuba, Benguet | collected 2017-08-29 | reverse complement strand
GCAATGGTTTCGCGGCGGATACGGCTTTCGGCAAACGCGATATCTTCGGCAATCGCCGGGTCCAAGTGGTGACACACCATCAGCATATCCAGGTGTTCGTCTATGGTATTGACGGTGAATGGACGCGTCGGATTAGTCGAGGAAGGCAGCACATTCGGGTAACCTGCTGCCTTGATGATATCCGGCGCATGTCCGCCACCGGCGCCTTCGGTATGGAAGGTATGGATAGTGCGGCCTTTAAACGCGCCTATGGTTGTTTCCACAAAGCCTGATTCGTTCAGGGTATCCGAGTGGATCGCCACCTGCACATCCATCTCGTCGGCTATCGTCAGGCAGTTATCAATCGCCGCCGGCGTGGTGCCCCAGTCCTCATGCAACTTAAGGCCGATCACGCCTGCGCGCACCTGCTCACGCAAAGGCTCAGGCAGGCTGGCGTTGCCTTTGCCAAGAAAGCCAAGATTCATCGGGAAAGCATCTGCCGCCTGCAACATGCGGTGGATGTGCCATGGCCCAGGCGTACAGGTCGTGGCAAAAGTGCCAGTCGCTGGCCCGGTGCCGCCGCCTATCATGGTGGTGACGCCGGACATCAGCGCTTCTTCAATCTGCTGCGGACAGATGAAGTGGATATGCGTATCAATGCCGCCAGCAGTGATAATCATGCCTTCTCCGGCAATCACTTCGGTACCCGCGCCGATCGCAATCGTCACGCCGGGCTGGATATCCGGGTTACCGGCTTTGCCGATGGCGGAAATATAACCGCCCTTGATACCGATATCGGCTTTGACGATACCCCAATGGTCTATGATCAGCGCATTGGTGATGACAGTATCGGCCACTTCAGCAGCCAAACCCTGGCCTTGCCCCATGCCATCGCGTATCACCTTGCCGCCGCCAAACTTTACTTCTTCACCATAGATAGTGAAATCCTTTTCCACCTCTACCCATAGCTCGGTATCAGCCAGCCGCACCTTGTCGCCAACGGTCGGGCCAAACATTTCGGCATAGGCGCGTTTATCCATTTTGACTGTCATTGTTTTTCCTTATGCTTGCCGTTACTTCAACGCGCCCATGACCCTGGCGGCAAAACCGTACACTTCGCGCTTGCCCACCAGCTGTACCAGCTGCACTGTACGGGTCTGGCCTGGCTCAAAACGCACAGCCGTCCCCGCTGCGATATTCAGTCGATAGCCGTAAGCCAGCTGGCGCTCAAATGACAACGCTTCATTGGTCTCGTAAAAGTGATAATGCGAACCGACCTGGATAGGCCTGTCCCCTTTGTTGGCGACATCCAGCGTGACAGTTTCACGGCCTGTGTTTAATTCGATGTCGCCTGCTGCGACCTGCATTTCGCCGGGAATCATTTATATGCTCCTGTGAACCTAAAAACACGCATTCTTTTAATCGTTAACCTTAATTCGCAGGCTTGATGTTGCAAGCGTAGAGGGCAAGGCGCGCATCCGCAGACAGTACAATAAGTACGGCAAGGATAAGCAACACCGCCATCTGCGCTTGCAACATCGAGCCCTTATGGAATGGGGTGGTGGACGGTGACTAGCTTCGTTCCGTCGGGGAAAGTCGCCTCCACCTGTATATCCGGAATCATTTCCGGCACACCTTCCATCACTTCATCCCGCGTCAGCAAAGTCGTGCCAAAACTCATCAGTTCGGCCACGGTTTTACCATCACGCGCACCTTCCATGATCGCCGCCGAAATAAAGGCTACCGACTCAGGATAATTCAATTTTAACCCGCGTGCCCTGCGACGCTCCGCCAGCAATGCTGCGGTGAAAATTAATAACTTATCTTTTTCTCTCGGGGTTAATTCCATAGACTATTTCTCTGACTGTATTTTGATTTCAGGTATTCCAGATACGCGGCCTGACCGCGTCTTTTTGATAATACCATGGCCGCAACAGGTGCCAGCATTGCTCGAAATATCGCCTGGCCTGCTGCGAGGCATTGCCGACATAACGTATGCAGAGTACTTCCGGCAATGCGGTGATACCCACCTTGGCATCGGTCACGTTTATCTCCCGACAGGCCTGCAATACCTCAACTGGCACAGCGCCAGCGCACACCAGAAAGGTACCAAACACGACCGCACCACCCAACCCGACACGGCTGCTTTTCACCAGGTCCTCCGCGCGCACGTGCGCTCGCTCATTCCAGATCAGGCGGCCATTGCGGATGATACGCTGGTTTAATCGGTATAAGCCGCTATGCCAGGTTTCCTGCTGTGCCTGTCGCCCCAGGCAGACAATATCCCAGGCTGCAAGCGTCGCATCAGCAGCCAGGTCTATCTCGGCACTAAAGTCAACTTCAGCCGCATCGAACAAAATATTTTCTTGCGGAAACCACTCCAGGCCACTGCCGGCTTCCAGCTGAAAATGCAGCTTTTGTGTGGCGATAGTGCCATTGGCTTTATACCACTTGCCCGCACCCGGCGTGGTCAACATGGCTTTTGCGCCGTCACCTACGTACACCTGCAAATGCAGCGCGTCACCTCCGGCTACACCACCGGGAGGATGCACAACAATGGCATGGCAAATATCTTCGCCTTCTGGGTGCAGGCTTTTCTGTACGACTAGCGGGCCTTGATGTAACCGATGTGCGAGGTAAGAACGGGCATCGCGCCTGGCAAATGCCAGCTCCAACCTGGCTTGCCAGTGTTTTGCTGTTCTCGTTTGCGCTGGCAATGTTGTCGTATGCTTTAAATCATCCATAACGGCATCATGCCACAGACAAATCTAGATTATTAATTTTTAATATACGCCACAGAGGACACAGAAAGCATAAAGGAACGGCAAATTCGTTTTTTCTCCTGTGAACCCTGTGTCCTCTGTGGCTAAATACTTAAATTATACAGACAGGTAACTTTTCACCTTGGCGGCATCTACGTTGTCACATGTATCTTCATGGATAAAGCGGCCTTTATCAATGACGATAATGCGGTCGGCTACTTCCATGGTGAAACTCAGTACCTGCTCAGACACAATGATGGTGATTTCACGCATTTTGCGGATTTCATTCAGCACCTTGGCGATGTCTTTAATGATAGAAGGCTGAATCCCTTCGGTTGGCTCATCCAGCAATAACACTTTCGGGTTAGTCACCAGCGCACGTGCGATCGCCAGCTGTTGTTGTTGACCACCTGACAGGTTACCGCCTTTGCGCTTGCGCATTTCATGCAGCACCGGGAACAGGGCAAAAATATCATCCGGGATTTCGCCGCTGGAAGATTTTTCCAAACCGGTCTCGATATTCTCCTGCACCGTCATATTAGGGAAAATCCAGCGGCCTTGTGGCACATATGCCAGCCCCTTCATGACCCTATCATGCGTAGCGGAGCCTTGCAGATCCACACCATCCACAGTCGCTTTGGTCGCCTTGCTAGGCAAAATGCCCATCAGGGATTTAAACAGGGTGGTTTTACCCATGCCGTTACGGCCCATGATAGCCAGGGTTTCATTCTTTTTAGCAGTGAAATTCAAGCCATGGATCACTTCACTCTGGCCATAACTCACCTGCAAATTCTCAATTTCAAACATGCTGTGCTCCTCTAATGGTCACTTTAATTAAAGATCCAATTGAATTAATGACCCAATTTAATTAATGACCCAGGTAAACTTCAATGACTTTTTCATCAGCCTGCACTTTTTCCATCGGCCCTTCGGCGAGGATCTTGCCCTGGTGCAATACGGTGACCTTGTGCGCGATTTTCTTTACGAACTCCATGTCATGTTCAATCACGATCACCGAGCGGTTCTGGCAGATGCGGTTCAGCAATTCAGCCGTCTGGTCGCGCTCTTTCGCACTCATGCCGGCAACCGGCTCATCCAGCATCAGCAACTCCGGCTCCTGCATCAGCAACATGCCGATTTCCAGCCATTGTTTCTGGCCGTGGCTCAATAACGCAGATTCCATATCCAGAAACTCGGTCAGCATGATGTCTTCCGCCACCTTGCGTACGCGGTCTTCAACCTCTTTAGTACGCTTGAAGGTCAGGCTGCCAAACACACCACGCCCTTTCGGGTAAGACACTTCCAGGTTCTGGTACACCGACAGGTTTTCGTAGATGGACGGGTTCTGGAACTTGCGGCCTACCCCCGAGCGCACGATTTCGTGCTCGGAAAGTTTGGTCAGCTCGGTATTGTTGAACTTGATCGACCCGGCGGTGGATTTGGTTTTACCGCAGATCAGGTCCAGCACGGTGGTCTTGCCGGCACCGTTAGGGCCTACCAGCACACGCAGCTCGTTTTTGTCGATATACATGGTGAGGCTATCCACCGCTTTAAAGCCATCGAAGGAGACGGTCAAATCTTCTACTGCCAAGACGAAGTCGGTATTACTCATGCTTCTGCTCCTCTCATTTTGTTACTGTCGATCGCAGGCGCTGGTTCTGTTTGCTTGGACGCTGCTTTCTTGCGTGTTGCTTTCTTGGTGACCGCATCGCTAGTGTCTGCGGCCAGGGTGGTTTCAGGGGTTGTCTCGGTAAGTACTGCTTGTGCTTCACCCTCTGCAATACTTACCTCAGGCTTTTTTAGCGGCTCGGCTTTGTCTTTGAACCAGCCGTATTTAGTCGCATATTTATCCCAGATACCGGCCAGGCCGCTTGGGAAGAACATCACCACCGAGATAAACAGGCCACCCATCAGGAACAACCACATTTCAGGATAGGTTTCCGAGAACACGGTTTTACCGTAATTCACCAGCAAAGTGCCGTAAACCGCACCAATCAGCGAAGCACGACCGCCGACTGCACAGAAGATCACCATTTCGATAGAAGGCACGATACCGACGAAGGAAGGCGACATAAAACCGACTTGCAGGGTAAACATGGCACCACCGACTGCTGACATCATGGCTGCCAGGCAGAAGATAAATATCTTGAAGTTAGAGACGTCGTAACCGGAGAAACGTACCCGCTCTTCCTTGTCGCGCATCGCCAGCAATAACATGCCGAACTTGCTGCTCATGATGTATTTGGACAGGAAGATCGCGCCGAACAACAGCAATCCATTCACAAAGTACAGGATGTACTTGGCAGAGTCAGTACGGATATCCCAGCCCAGCATGGTGCGCAAGTCTGTCATGCCGTTTACCCCGCCGGTATAACCTTGCTGGCCAACGATCAGGATACTCAGGATCAAGGCGATGGCCTGGGTGATGATGGAGAAGTACACACCACCGACCCGGCGCTTGAACATGGCGTAACCGATGATGTAGGCGAACAAGGCCGGAATGGTCAGCACCGCAAAGATAGTGAATGGCAAGCTCTTGAACGGCTCCCAGAACCACGGCAAGGCGGTGAGCTGGTTCCAGTCCATAAAGTCAGGAATGCCTGGCGTAGACTGGATTTTGGTGCTTAGCGGATCAGAGGCTTCCAGCTTGAGGAACATCGCCATGGCATAACCGCCGAGACCGAAGAAGATACCCTGGCCTAAACTCAGGATACCGCCATGGCCCCACAACATCACCAAACCCACTGCCACAAAAGCGTAAGTCAGGTATTTACCGATCAGATTAAGGCGGAAGATATCTACGCCCAGTGGCAACACAACGAAGATGATGGCAGCCAGTACAGCCAGGCCTATCACTCCTTCCTTACCGCCCAGTAAAGGACTGGCTTTCATTTTTTCCCATAATGTCATCAAGATTTCTCCTCTGTTGATGCGTTGATTCTAGTGCGGAGGGGCAAAACACTTAATACGTCTTCTTACTTATAGAACTTTTACTCAATGGCTGTGCGGCGCCATCACTGTGTTGCGCGGTGAAATCCTCATGTACTTTGTGTACATTGCGGTTTCTGCGCGCCGTGCGCCTTGTGCTGACGCCCGCTCGCTCATTGATTAAATGTCCTATACCCCTTATTACTTACGCAGTTTGGAGGCAAACAAGCCCTCTGGTTTCATCATCAGGATAGTGACGATCACCAGCAAGGTAGACACCTTACCCATGGAGCTGGTCATAAAGAATTGCAGTACGGATTGTGCCTGGGCGATACCGAAAGCAGATGCGATCGTACCGACGATGCTGGCTGCACCACCGAACACCACCACCATAAAGCTGTCGACGATGTACAAGGTACCTGTGGTCGGGCCGGTGGAAGCAATCGTGGTAAATGCTGCACCGGCGATGCCTGCAATGCCGCACCCCAATGCAAAGGTCACACGGTCAACTTTGGCAGTATTGATACCTACAGCGCCAGCCATGGTGCGGTTCTGCACTGTGGCACGCACACGCAGGCCCCAGCGGGATTTGTACATGAACATATACACACCGAAAGTCACCAGCGCAGCCAGCACCATGACGAATACGCCGTTGATCGGGATATCAATGTCCGGTGTCGGGTTGAAAGAACCCAGCATCCATTCCGGCAACTCGGCACTCACTTCTTTGGCGCCAAATGATGACCGGAAGATTTGCTGCATGACCAGGCTTAACCCCCAGGTCGCCAGCAGCGTATCCAGCGGCCGCTTGTAGAGATGCCTGATCATAATGAATTCAATAAAATAGCCGACAGCGAATGCCAGCAGGAAGGCAATCGCGATGGCGAACACGAAGTAATAATTCGTGAAGCCGTAACTGGCTGCCACTTTAGAAATAAGTACGGTGGTGTATGCGCCTATGGTCATAAACTCGCCATGCGCCATGTTAATTACACCCATCTGCCCGAAAATAATCGCGAGACCAAGTGCCATCAGCAGCAACACTGTAAACATGCTCAGGCCGGAAAAGCCCTGCATCACCACAATATTGCCTATATCTGCCATCGAATAACCAAACATATCGGTCTCCTAAAAACTCAAATCAACTCAAATTGGATTTACTACTTGCGCCAAACGGTAGCCGGGTTAACCGGCTACCGCTTTAGCATTTCAAGACACTACGATCTTATTGGTAGCCTTTTGGAAATGGATCCGGTTTGATGTAGCCAGAGGTGTAAACCACTTTGGCCTGGCCATCTTTACCCCATTGGCCGATACGCAACTTGGTCGTCAGGTGATGGTTAGCTTCTACAGTCACAGGACCTTCAGGCGCATCCTTGAACTCGTAGCCAGGCAATGCAGCTTGCACCTTGTCTACATCGAAGCTGCCAGCACGCTCAACAGCCGCTTTGTACAACCATGGGCCCAGGTAAGCAGCTTGTGTCACGTCGCCGATCACAGCATCTTTACCCCAGCGTTTTTTGAAAGCTTCAACAAATTTCTTGTTTGCTTCATTGTCTTGCGACTGGAAGTATTTCATTGCTGAATAGAAACCTGCCAGGTTTTCACCACCGATGCCTAATACTTCATCTTCGGTCACGGAGATGGTCAGCATGGTTTGTTTGCTTGAGTTCAAGCCGGCTGCGTTCAACTGTTTGAACCAGGCTACGTTACTGCCACCCACGACCGCTGCGTAGATCACGTCAGGTTTTTTCAGCTTGATCTTGTTGATCACAGAACCAAATTGGGTGTCACCCAGTGCGATGTACTCTTCACCTACCACTTTACCGCCCAGGTGCTGCTCGATGTGTTTACGCGCGATTTTCATGGAGGTACGTGGCCAGATGTAGTCAGAGCCGATCAGGTAAAAAGTTTTCGCTTTTTTCTCTTTGGCAATCCAGTCCAGGCCTGCCAGAATCTGCTGTGTCGCTTCCTGGCCTGTATAGAACACGTTCTTGGATTGCTCCAGGCCTTCATAGAACGTAGGGTAGAACAGCAGGCCATTGTCTTTTTCAAACACTGGCAAGGCAGCTTTACGTGAAGCGGATGTCCAGCAGCCCATGACGGAAGCCACTTTGTCTTTTTCCAGCAACTTCTTCGCTTTTTCAGCAAAGGTCGGCCAGTCAGAAGCACCGTCTTCCTGCACGACTTCGATCTTGCGGCCCAGAATACCGCCCATGGCGTTGATCTGCTCGATCGCCAGTTTTTCAGCCTGGATAGAACCGGTTTCACTGATCGCCATCGTACCGGTAGCGGAGTGCAGGATACCGACTTTCACTGTGGTGTCAGTCACTGCCAGGCCTGTGGTATTCACTTTGGCGGTTGGGTAGTCAGCAGCAAATGCGTGCCCGGTAACGAGACCCGCTGCCATCATGGCACCTAACATTGCGCCTTTGATAAAACCCCTTCTGTTCAAGGTACTCATTACTTCTCTCCTTTGGAAAAATCAATTAACTACAAAATCAAATCGAAAAAATTAAACCGTGTTTAAGTACTGCATTTATTAACGATGAGGACTGTGCCCTGTCACCCCGGATGTTAGATTTAATGCCCTATCATCCAGGGCCTGGCCGTTTTCTTGGTTTGCATCTGCATAGGCAATTTGCCGGTATCCTCATTCACCTTGGTGGTGGTCTTGCAGGTATGCGAACCTGTGCAACCACAACTGGAGCGACGGGCACTGCGAGGCTCATGCCGGGATTTCTCGTTACGCTCATGCGCAGACCGTTGCAGCTTGTCCATGATGGCCAGCTTGGGCACCGACAGGATGCGCGGGCTTTCGGCACCGCAGCAGTCACAATCCGCCGGCAAACTGGATTCACTCATTTTGCGTAGCGCGGTGAACACGCCGCAACTGTCACATTCATATTCGTAAAGAGGCATCTGCATAACTCCTTAAGAGGTAAAGGAAACATTTACACCAGGCGGCACTTCGATCTTGGGCCCGTCCGCATTCGGCCGGATATCAAATTCGAAGATCTCGGTCGGGATCCACAAGGTCGCGCAGGCGTTAGGGATATCGACGATACCGCTGATATGTCCTTCTACCGGCGCGGTGCCGAGGATAGACACCGCCTGTTCGCCGCTGTAACCGAATTTCTTCAGGTACTCGATTGCGTTCAGGCAAGCCTGGCGGTAAGCCACATGTACGTCCAGGTAATGCTGTTTGCCGGCCTCGTCTACTGAAATACCTTCAAAGATCACGTAATCACGGTAAGTCGGTGTGATCGGGCTAGGCTGGAAGATCGGGTTCTTGATACCGTATTTCTTCACACCGTCCTTGATCAGGCTGACCTTGATATCCAGGTAACCGGCCATTTCAATCGCACCGCAGAATGTGATCTCGCCGTCGCCCTGTGAGAAGTGCAGGTCGCCCATGGAGAGTCCGCCGTCTTTCACGTAAACCGGGAAGTACACTTTGGAACCCTTGGTCAGGTTCTTGATGTCGCAGTTACCGCCGTGGTCACGTGGCGGCACGGTACGTGCACCTTCCGCCGCCGCTTTCTTGGCCGCATCACCGGTCAGCTTGCCCATCACGGCAGACTGTGGCTCAGGTGGCAGTGCCAGTGCAGGTACGCGGTCAGGATCGGTGGCGATCAGTGCCGCTTCACGCTCGTTCCATTTGTCCAGTAATTCTTTGGATGGCAGGCAACCGATCAGACCCGGGTGCATGATGCCGGCGTAACGCACTTTCGGCACATGGCGGGAAGTGGTATACACACCATGGAAATCCCAGATGGATTTGCTGGCCTCAGGGAAATGGTCCGTCAGGAAACCTCCGCCGTTCTCTTTCGCGAACAGGCCGTTAAAGCCCCATTGCTGGTCTTCAAACGTACCCACGTCCAGGATATCCACCACCATCAGGTCACCCGGCTCAGCCCCCTCAACCCCGATAGGGCCGCTCAGGTAGTGAACCTGGGTCAGGTCTACGTCGCGGATATCGTTGGCACTGTCGTTGTTACCGATTTGGCCGCCGGTCCAGTCCATGCACTCGACACGGAACTCGTCACCTGGCTTGACCATGGCAATCATCGGCAGGTCCGGGTGCCAACGGTTATGAATCTGACCGTCCTGCTCCCAAGGCTTTTTATCCAAATCCAACTTCACTATTGTTTTCATTACACTCATCTCCTTTGTGAGAAATGGTTATAAGGTTTGATTAAAATTGCATCTGCAATGCAAGTCTGAAAAAGTTATCGCTTGAGGTCGTAGGCGTATCTGTTTTGCCATATGTCGCTGTGATCACAGAGTTGTACGGAGCAATCACATAGTTGGCACCTACCTCGATACGCTTGATGTCGCCACCTGGACGGGCATTGGTAAATGTTGCTGGTGTTGTGGAAGTGTCAAAGCTGGTTGCACCATCCGCGTCGAACTTCTGGTAACGGAGGATAGGCATGATCTTGCCCCAACCTACAGGGTCGTTAAACAGATAACCTACACCTGCGGAGTAAGCTTTGCCCTGCTCACCCAGGAATACATTGTCAGTATCGTAATAGTAGTAAGCCGCTTCAGCTGAGAAGGTACCTGGACCAACGTCTTTTTTCTCTAACAGGAAGTCCACACTGTAGGACTTGTAATCACCAACGGTGCCAGCTGGGCTAACCACACCATCTTTTTTCATACGACCAGCGATACCAATAGCCAGAATGTCTTTGGCACCAAAATAATTACCGGTACCGTAGTAGCCTGGCTCTGCATCCCAAAAATCTACTTGCACGCGACCGGCATACATCAGTTTGTCTTTAGTACCGTTAGCTTCAGACTGGGCACCTACGCCGCTGAAGCGGAAAATGTTGTCGCCTTCAAACGCACCGAAAGAAACCGCTACGTGATCTTCCATAAAGCTGGTCACCACCGCTACACCGTCATCACGGCCAATCACGCCACCGTTCCAGCCGTAGCGTGAAGCGATGTTTGCCCAGTAGCCGCCACCCATGGAGTAGTAAGGACCTGCCATGTTGGCGCGGTCACTTGGAGAAAGGAAACGACCTGCCCAGATAGAGATTTCAGGCGTTACCTGGAACTGCACGTTGGCATCGATCACTTCAAAGTTACTATTGGCAGAACCGCCACCGGATTTCTCGGTGTTCAACATCCCCTTGATGTATTTATTGAATGAGCCTGACAAATACAAACGTGCACTATCCAGTGTAAAATCGTTTGAACGGTCACTGCCGTTGGCAGCTGCGTCTTCAACAGAGTTGTAACTGGTGATAAAACCGAAGCCAGCACTGATATACTTGTCCTCACCAAAACTGATGGTGGCGCCCGCATTGGCCAATTGCGCACCCAGGCCGCAAGCCATTGCTACTGCAGCATGCAAGGCACATTTTTTAATGTTCATCATTTAAAACTCCCTTTCTCGTTAAATTCAAACAATCACAGTCGATCAAAACTTGTGCCCAGATTAACGACAGGGAGGTGTAGGACAAATACGTCAATTTGCGTAGTGATGCTTACCGCCAAACACCGCTAGACTGCGCATAACAAATTGAGAACTGGACTCGCAATGCGTCTTTTAACTTACTTAATACTGATCGCTTTATTACCTGGCTGCGGCGAGGTTTCTTACAAGCGCGGAGGTTCACAACAGGATATAGATAGAGCGCACCAGGCCTGCCGCGGCAGTGGTGACCAATTGTCAAAATGCCTGGAAGATCATGGCTGGCAAAAACCAAAAACAGATGAGATGGACCCGCTCTTCGCGACGATTGAAACTAGGGATAACCATCAGGAAGCCATCAGCAAGCCGAGCGCTTTTATAGAAATCGATCCGGATAAAAAAGAAAAAACTGCAGCATCAGTTGTTGCGAAAAACACACAGAACAGCGCAACTGCGACTACAAGACAAGCAGAAGCAATAAAGCCTGGTGCTCAGGCGACTGTTGCCGCTACAAATATAGAAGATAAAACAGATCAGCCTGCCACCCATTCCACTGTGAATGACGGACCTGACGTGGAATATGCGATTAACTCATGGTGGAAAATGGGTGCATTTCCAGACAAATTGAAACGGGACCAAGTCTCCTGCGAGAACAAACTGGGACCTGAGTACTTACCTAACTACAAAACGCAGACTTATAAGCGCGCATTTGTAGTGTGTATGCATGATCTGGGATGGATGGCGATACGTAACATCAAATAAACAAAAAGCTTTCAAAAGTTTTTCGGGTGTATAGGGGTATTTACACGGCGATCTCTGTCGTTAGACCTTACTTGTACCAACCCGAACCATTCCGGATAAATTCCTATCCGGCTGTCAGTTAATTCTTACACGCCTATCAGATTAATGAGACTACTTTCACTCAAGACTGATTTTTAGAATGCCCTCATTGCATGACTTCCTTGCTGGAATTACCATGCACGTTATTGGAAAGAGGGTAAAACCATGATCAAAAATTTAGCGTTGGGTGCATTACTTTTAACAAGCTCGGTGACTGCTTTTGCAGGTACGGTAGCTGTGAGCATTGGCCAGCCAGGCTTCTATGGGCAGATCGTATTGGGCGACCCCTATCCTGCGCCACAAGTGATCTATCCGCAACCGGTCATTATCCAGCCCCCGCCTGTTGCTGTGGTACAGCCCCCTATTTATTTGCGAGTCCCGCCAGGCCATATGAAAAAATGGTCCCGTTACTGTGGTAACTATGGCGCATGTGGCAGGCAGGTTTATTTTGTGCAGGATACGTGGTACCAGAATGTATACGCGCCGCGATACGTGTCTTACTCACATGACCATGGCGATTACAGAGGCCGAGATTATCACGATCATGATCATGACCACGACCATGAGCACTTCGACAAGAAAGGCCGCGGCCCCAAACATGGTGACCGAGGCCCGGGTAATGGCAAAGGACGTGGGAACGGCAATGGAAACGGTAAAGGTAGGGACTAAACGTTTAATTCAGCCCCTCTCGCAAAGCAGCTGAGAGAGGGCTTTGTCATTATCTGCCCTTAAACTGGTTGCGATTAGGGCTCGTAATTTTATCTAACGTATTCCTGCTGAGGAAAACGCATATTCTTTAAATTCCAGCAGCCCATTCTGATTTAAAGATCACTTTTAAAACATGCTGTCTGATTGCTGCCGTCCACAATGAATATCTGAACGAATTATTCCTATGCAATCAAACATAGCAAATGCTGAATATACAAAATAGAAACACACCCCGGTTATCCGTACTCGATCTTGCACCGATTGCTGAAGGCAGTGATGCCGCGCAATCATTCAAGCATTCGCTAGATCTGGCCCAGCATGCAGAAAAATGGGGCTATCACCGTTATTGGCTGGCCGAACATCACGGCATGCCCGGCATTGCCAGCGCTGCGACTTCTGTATTGATAGCGCATGTCGCCGGCGGCACCAGCAATATACGCCTGGGGGCGGGCGGAATCATGCTGCCCAATCATTCACCACTGGTAATTGCTGAGCAATTCGGCACGCTGGCTTCATTATTTCCGGACCGTATTGATCTCGGTGTGGGGCGAGCGCCGGGCTCGGATCAGCTAACTGCTCGCGCATTGCGCCGCAATCTTGATTCCGATGCAGATGCCTTTCCGCAAGACGTGATGGAATTACTGGATTATTTTTCCGCAGAACCCAGACGCCCGGTCAAAGCGGTGCCGGGGAGCGGATTAAATATACCGGTATGGATTCTTGGCTCCAGCCTGTTTGGCGCGCAACTGGCTGCTGCGCTGGGCCTGCCGTTTGCCTTTGCCTCGCATTTTGCACCGGCATATTTGTTGCAGGCCCTCGAAATATACAGGGACACCTTCAAGCCCTCGCAATATCTGGACCAACCTTACGTGATGCTGGGGTTCAATATATTTGCGGCGGAAACAGAGCAAGAAGCCATATTCCTGGCTTCATCCGCGCAACAGTCATTCATTAACTTACGGAGTGGACGTCCAAGCAAGTTACCGCCTCCCGTCGCCAACCTTTGGGACCAGCTAGGTGGTGCAGAACGGGCTATTCTGAACCAGGTATTGTCCTGCTCCGCGATAGGCACCGGTCAACAAGTGTTGGATGCCCTGCTGACTTTTATCGCGAAAACCCAGGCAGATGAGCTGATGATCACTTCGCAGATTTTTGATCACCAGGCGCGCCTGAGATCATATGAAATCACTGCAAGTATTTACAATACTGTTGATCATTGAAGCCGGTTCATTCATAGCTTTCCGTAATTCTTACAGCGCAATCAGCCATCTCCTGATAAGTCTTTTCATCTCGGCCATTTAAGATGGAAGTTCAAATGAAGAAGAACATCAAGGAGATGAAATGGCGAATACTTCCCCAAAAAACTTTGTAGAAGAAATCATTGATAACGCGCTTACCCCTGATACAGGTAATGAAAACGCACTTTCACAAGAAAACAACGTGAACATCAATCAGATCCTTCCTGAAATGCCGGTGGTCTGTTCCCAGGGCGGCCAGTTCGCAACTGTGGATCACCTAGAAGGAACCGACTGCATCAAGCTGAACAAAGACGCACAGGGCCTGCACCACTATATTCCTACCCGCTGGGTGACCAGTACCGAGAACGGAGTGGTGGTCGTTGATCGCCCGGGTGAAGAAGCCATGAAAGAATGGTCAGTCACCCCTATTCACTAGTTTTGACTTTCTGCTCTGTGATGACCAGTACTCTCAAAAGACCCAAAGAAACCCTGGGTCTTTTTGTTTTATTAAGCTTATTTATTCAACTTTATCCACCAAACAACATAGAACAAAAACGCCCTATATTTGAAACAGCGAGAAATAAAACCTTAACGTCAAATCAATATAAAAGCGGAAAAAATGGAATTAGAGAACGTTGAATAAGTGGGCCTGGGGGGCAATCTGATCGGCAACTCCCCGTACACGCTAGTGATACTGCTGTGGATGAAATAGGAGAAACTCCTAGAAAGTGACTCCCATCTCAAACCCTTGGAAGAGTCTCACAAAGCATGAACTTTTTTTGAGACTAGCACTCTCATACTTTGAGTGCTAAAATTAGTTTAAACCTGTTGATTAAACAAGGAGTTCTATCATTAACGCTTTAACTATACCTGTTGTTTCATCCGCGGACAGCCTGGATAAATACCTGCAAACCATCAAGCAGTTTCCTATCCTGACGCCTGAAGAAGAATACAGCTACGCCACTAATTTGAAAAAAAGTGGTGACCTGGAGTCTGCACGTGCGCTGATCGTTTCGCACCTGCGTCTGGTCGCGAGTATCGCGCGCGGTTACAGCGGCTATGGATTGCCGCAAGCTGACCTGATCCAGGAAGGTAATATCGGGCTGATGAAAGCGGTTAAACGCTTTGACCCTGAGCGCGGCGTGCGTCTGGTATCGTTTGCCATGCACTGGATCAAGGCCGAGATCCATGAATATATTGTGCGTAACTGGCGCCTGGTGAAAACAGCCACCACTAAAGCACAACGCAAGTTGTTCTTCAACTTGCGCAGTATGAAGCAGGGTTTTGAAACGCTGAGTCCTGATGACGTGCAACGCATCGCCACCGAGTTGAAAGTGAAACCTGAAGAAGTCACCGAAATGGAATACCGTTTGAACGGCCAGGAAATTTCGCTGGACGCGCAGGTGGATGACGATGGCGAAGAAGTGTACAGCCCGATTGCTTATCTGGAAGACGAAGGCCCTGAACCGTCAGTGCTGCTGGAAACCTTGCAAACCGAGCATATGCAGACGGAAGGTCTGAGTATGGCTTTGCAACAACTGGATGACCGTAGCCGTCGTGTGTTGCAGGCACGCTGGTTGACTGAAGGCGATGCCTCTACCCTGCATGAGCTGGCTGCCGAGTTCAATGTATCTGCCGAGCGTATCCGCCAGATAGAGCAGAAAGCGATGCAGAAGATCAAGACTTACATGCTGGAAAGCAAATAACAAAAAGGGTGCCTGGGGCACCCTTTTTTATTTCTGTAAATCATCACTTAACTCTTATTTTTGATGGATTTATTGCTGCCTGCAATATATTAAGCCGCCTGCACAATCACTTCTTCATGCTGCAAGGCTTGCTGGGCTTTAGCATTCAATCTTTCCAGTTCGGCGAGTTGCTGGCGTATGGATAACTCCACCTGCTCCAGGTCGGCGATGCGCTCTTCCAGGGTATCTGTGGCCTGGTAGATCCGTTTGATACTTTCCACACGGCGCTTGAGTTGTACATGATGCTCACGCATCTGGCTTTCCATAGGCGCGATGACTGCTTTGAGCCAGCTTTCCGCATCACGGTTGGCAGCTTCATATTCCAGGATCACATGACTGGCCAGCGTTTCAAAGAATTTACTGGTCAAGGTGAATTTCTCATGCGCGATCATGTTGAACGTCGTATTGAATTGGTCGCGATAAATAGTTTCCAGCTTGTTGAGCGCTTTCAGGTAACGTGAAGTCGAAAACGGCGGCGGTGTTTTCTGCAGCAGGCCGTGTTCCTTGGAGAATTTTTCATACATGGCTTCCATCATTTTCTTGATCTCCAGCACATGCATGTCGGCTTCCATCATGCGGCGTTTCAGGTCACTGAAAAAATCATCCATCGCCTGGCGCATGGTTTTGGTGAAGGCCGCTTTCATCATATTGTCACGCGTTTCGCGCACTTTGTTTTTCAGTGCAGGCATGCCCAGATGATGGAACAACTGGTTGGACTGCACCGAGAATACGCTACGCAGAGCCTGGTAGCGTTGCAGCCCGACTTCAAAATTGACTTTATCCTGCTTGACCTTGCGCATCATCTGCGCGATCACATCTTCGTTCTTGCCTTGCAGACAGCGTAACTCTTCGGTTTGATCTATCACGCTTTGCAACCGCGTTTCCAGCACACTGCGCGTTTGTGAAACCATATCTTCAATCTCGCTGTGGATGCTTTCGCGCACGATTTCCTGTTTGGCAGGGATCAGTTCATCAGACAGGTTTTTTTCCAGTTGCAGCAAGCGGCTTTTCTGCAATAACTGATGGTCACCTGTCACTTTGGCCAGCAGGCCCTTTTGTGCAGAGGTCGGCAAAATCTGTTCACGTGCGAGGCCAAGCAGCTCGGCGGTAGCCTGTAACTGACGGTATAGCTCAGCCTGGATTTCATCGTCGGTTTTCAGCGGATCCCACAGGCCGTCGATCTTGTTCAGCACGGCCATGCGCCCTTTTTGTTTCCAGCGTGCACCGCTGATATAACGCCGCCAGACTTCCATTTCCGATTTGGTGACGCCGGTATCGGCACCCAGGATAAACAATACCGCATGCGCGTTCGGCAGCATGCTCATAGTCAATTCCGGTTCGGCACCAATGGCATTCAACCCCGGCGTATCCAGGATCACCAGGCCCTGTTTGAGTAAGGCGTGCGGGAAATTGATCACTGCATAACGCCAGCAAGGGATTTCCATCAAGCCATCCTGGCCTATCAGCATCATATCATCAGGATGGTCGGGGTGGTATAAACCCAGGGTCTGCGCTTCTTCACGCGTCACGCGGCGGGTGCGGCTGACTTCTTTGAATGCTTCCACCATGCTTTCGCGGGAATGGGCGTCAAACTCGATCACCGACCATGCCTGTGGCATCCGTCTGTATTCACTGATGGAAATCTGGTTGGCGCTGCTCTCTATCGGCAATAGCGACAGGCTGACCGGCTTACCCTGGTCATAGCGCAATTCGGTCGGGCACATGGTCGTGCGGCCGGCACCGGAAGGTAATAAGCGATGGCCATAATCTGAAAAGAAAATGGCATTGATGAGTTCGGACTTGCCACGGGAGAACTCCGCCACAAATGCGACCGTCAGTTTATCTTCGCGCAAGCGGTTTAGTTGTTGCTGAATACGCTCTTCCAGCTGCACATCGCTGAGCTGCTTATCGACCAACCAGCGCCGATACTCCCCTAATACATCAGCAATCGTCTCACGCCAGCGCGTATACAAATCAAATTGTTGTGCCAGTCTGTTATTTTCCATAGGACCTGCTTAGACCTGCTTAATCGTTATCCGGTAACCTACTTAGGATCGCCTGTTTTTCGCTAATCTATCATGATTTTATAAAAGTTCAAATAAATCATGTAGGTATAGCTATTAATTCATAAATAAAATGAATTATCAACCATAAGATTAGACATATACGCACTTATGCGTAGGTGGTTGTCATCTGCTATCATTCGCATAGTCATATAACGGTCTTAAACACGACTTTCTTCAATACCATGAGCGGTCTTCACCCAGAATCCCCGGTACCTACCCTGATCCAGTTACATCAGGGCTCGCGTTTACTGGAAATTCATTTCGATAACGACACCGAGTGCATGCTTTCATGCGAGTTTTTAAGGGTCTATTCTCCTTCTGCAGAAGTACGCGGCCATGGTGCCGGCCAGGAAGTGCTTCAAGTCGGCAAAGAACTTGTCAACATCAGCGGAATCGAACCGGTGGGCAGATACGCCATTAAACTGATCTTTGATGATGGTCATGATACCGGCCTGTATTCATGGGATTATTTGTATTACCTGGCCCAGCACTATGAAAGCCTGTGGCAGGACTACATCAACAAATTGACCATCGCCGGGCAACCGCGCAAGGAAACCTAAGAAGGAAACCTTCAGTATGCAAGACTCGCCTGAACAGCAAAAAACCACCCACTTCGGCTTTGAAACAGTCGCTGAACACGACAAGCAAAAGAAAGTCGGTGAGGTGTTCCACTCGGTGGCGCAAAAATACAACATCATGAATGATGTGATGTCTGCCGGCCTGCACCGCTTGTGGAAGCGGTTCGCGGTAGATGTCAGCGGCGTCGGCCAGGGTGACAAGGTGCTGGATATTGCCGGCGGCAGCGGCGACTTGTCCAGCCTGTTTGCAAAAAAAGTCGGTACGCAGTCTGCGCATAACCCGGGCCAGGTGGTGTTGACTGATATCAATGCCTCTATGCTCAGCGTGGGACGTGACCGCATGATCGATGCCGGCCTGACCATTCCGGCCGCACAATGTAACGCAGAGACCTTGCCGTTTGCGGATGAAACTTTTAATTGTGTGATTGTCGCCTTCGGCTTGCGCAACATGACACACAAAGACACAGCCTTGCGTGAAATGCAGCGCGTGCTGAAACCGGGTGGCCGCCTTCTGGTGCTGGAATTCTCCAAAGTCTGGCAGCCTCTGGAAAAAATTTACGATGCCTATTCCTTTAAATTGCTGCCCAAGCTTGGTAAATGGATTGCCAACGATGAGCCCAGCTATCGCTACCTGGCGGAGAGCATACGCATGCACCCTGACCAGGAAACCCTGAAGCAAATGATGCATGACGCCGGCTTTGCCAAAGTGGACTATTACAACCTGACCGCAGGGGTGGTCGCCTTGCACAAAGGCATCAAACTCTAATCGTATGTTTAAACCATTGATTCAATTTGTGCTGCAGCACCTGATGCAGCAAAACAGCTGGACTGCGCCCCTGCTTCAGCCTTATGCCAACCAGACCATACGTATGGACTTCAAGGTGGCCCAGGTCACCCTGACTATCCTGCAAAACGGCGAACTGGCGGTTGCTGCTGATTCAGCCAATCCGGATGCCACCATCCATCTGCCACCCAGCCTGGTCATGCGCCTGTTACACAAAGACCCGCTCGCCTCCAGCCTGGTCAAGATCGATGGTGACGTGGGACTGGGTATTGAGGTCGGAAAAATATTCTCTGCCATTCGCTGGGATGTAGAAGATGATTTAAGCAAAGTAGTCGGTGATGTTGCCGCTTACCAGGTGGTACAACTAGGCCAGGAAAAATTCAGGCAGCTGCAAGCCAATGCCAAGAACCTGGGTGAAATGCTGGTGGAATACTGGCAGGAAGAGCAACCTTTGATGGCTAAAAAATCCAGTTTAGAAAGCTTCAACCAGTCGGTTGACCGCTTGCGTGAAGATGCTGACCGCCTGCAATCCCGTGTCGACAAATTACTGGCGGCTTCATCCTCTTCAGAAAGCCGTTAAACATGCACTGGTTCCGCCTCTTCCATATCATCGGCGTGTTCATCTGGTATCGCCTGGACATTTTTTTCGTTCGTGAAGAAACATCCAACTGGCTGCCGCGCCTGCTTAACCTGCTGTTCTTCTGGCGCCATGCACCGCATCAACGCGCGATCAGGCTGAGGCTGGCACTGGAAACACTGGGACCGATCTTTGTTAAATTCGGCCAGATGCTTTCCACCCGCCGTGACCTGTTGCCACCGGATGTGGCAGACGAACTGACCAAGCTGCAAGACCGGGTTCCGCCGTTTGCCTTTAGCCAGGTACAGGCTATCCTGATCGAAGCCTTCGATGCGCCACTGGAAAGCACCTATGCCGAGTTTGACACTGTGCCGGTCGCCAGCGCCTCTGTCGCGCAGGTGCACTTTGCCAGATTGCATAGCGGTGAACAGGTAGCTGTTAAAGTGCTGCGTCCCGGTATAGCAGCGATTATCCACCGCGATATCGCCCTGCTGCGTACGCTTGCGTGGTGGGTGAAAAAACTATCCAGCGAAGGGCGCCGCCTGAAACCTGAAGAAATGGTCGATGAATTCGCCCGCCACACCGAGCATGAACTGGACCTGACGCTGGAAGCCGCACAGTGCTCGCAACTGGGGCGTAATTTCAGTGACAAGCGCCTGCTGGTGCCAGTTGTCTATTGGGATTATTCACGCAAACAAGTCATGACCATGCAGCGCATGTTCGGTACCCCGGTGCGTGATATATACACCCTGCAAGCTGCTGGCATCAACCTCACGCAACTGGCCCATGAAGGCGTGGAGATATTCTTCACCCAGGTATTCCGTGACGGCTTCTTCCATGCTGACATGCACCCCGGCAATATCCAGGTAGTGACAGAGGGGCCGGACAAAGGCAAATTCATTGCGCTGGATTTCGGCATCATGGGCAGCCTGACACCCACTGATCAATATTACCTGGCACGCAATTTCCTGGCATTTTTTAACCGCGATTACCGCGATGTCGCCGTCGCACACATCGAATCCGGCTGGGTTCCTGCGGATACCAATGTTGAAGCACTGGAAACCGCCATCCGTGCCATCTGTGAACCGATTTTCGAGAAACCGCTCAAGGATATTTCTTTTGGCCGCACCCTGCTCAGCCTGTTCCAGATGTCGCGCCGTTTTGGCGTCAACATCCAGCCACAACTGATCATGTTGCAGAAAACGTTGCTGAATATTGAAGGCATGGGCCGTGAGCTGGACCCGAATATCGATTTGTGGCACAGCGCCAAGCCTTTTCTCAAGCGCTGGATGAGCGAACAGATCGGTTGGCGCAGGCTGATTAAATCTGCCAAACGCGAACTGCCTTACGTACTGGCGCATGCGGCGGAAATACCGCGCCTGTTCGAACAATACCTGCGTAACCAGTCCGAGTTCGAGAAACAGCAACACCATATTAATGCCCTGCTGGTCACGCAGAACAAACAGGCCATCTGGCAGAAGTGGTTTATCGCCGCCATCATTGTCATGGTAGTGTTGCAACTTGCGAGCCTGTTCTTTCTGTTTGTGCAATAGACGGCCATATTTCTAAGCCAGAAAGCCTGAATTTTCAGGCTTTTTTATTTTCCCGAACAAAAGAAAACCTATCAGTTACAGGTTTTGTTTTAAAATCTGCCTTTTGTAACCGCCTTAAAAGGATACGGATAGTGCTGCTCTGGTTTGTGATAGCGTATTTGCTGGTTTCCATAGGAATTGGCCTGGTGGCTGCCAGAAACGTACACAGTACCAAAGACTATGCCGTCGCTGGCCGTCACTTACCTTTACCGGTGGTCATGGCTACCGTGTTCGCCACCTGGTTTGGTGCAGAAGCCGTGTTTGGCGTTTCTGCCACATTTGTGCGCGAGGGCCTGACCGGCGTCGCGGCTGACCCGTTTGGTTCCAGCATGTGCCTGATCATCGCCGGCATATTCTTTTCCAGCCGCCTGTACAAACTCAATATCCTGACCCTGGGTGATTTTTACCGCATGCGCTACAACCGCACGGTAGAGATACTGACCACTGTTGCCATCGTCGTTTCCTACATGGGCTGGGTGGCCGCGCAGATCAAGGCGCTGGGGCTGATCTTCAACCTGATCAGCGACGGCTATATCCCGGAACAGACCGGCATGATATTGGGCACTGCTATTGTGCTGACCTACACGACATTAGGTGGCATGCTGTCGGTGGCTATCCTGGACTTCGTACAGATGATCGTTGTCATTGGCGGGCTTATATATATCGCCAGTATCGTATCCGGCCAGACCGGCGGCGTTGCCCCGGTGATCGAACATGCGCGCAATGCCGGCAAACTGCATTTCTTCCCGCAAACCGCCAACTGGAGCGTATGGCTGACTTTCCTTGGTGGATGGTTCACCATGATGCTGGGTTCCATTCCACAGCAGGATGTTTTCCAGCGTATCACTTCTGCCAAAACCGCCAATATCGCTCTATGGGGTTCCCTCCTCGGCGCCAGTATTTATTTCTGCTTCACTTTTGTGCCCATGTTTATTGCCTATGCGGCCACGCTGATAGACCCGGCGACTTTCGGCGCACTGGTTGAAACAGATTCGCAGCGTGTGCTGCCTACGCTGGTACTGACGCACACGCCTTTGGTGGCCCAGGCGATTTTCTTCGGCGCGGTGCTGTCTGCCATCATGAGCTGCTCTTCTGCCACACTGCTGGCGCCGTCCGTCACGTTTGCTGAGAACGTGATCAAAAGTTTTGTCCCCCATATGAATGATCATGCCTACTTAAGAATCATGCGGCTGTGCCTGGTCGGATTTGCAGCCATGGTACTGTTCTATGCGCTAAATTCCGAGTTGTCCATTTTTGGCATGGTGGAAAGCGCCTACAAGATCACGCTGGCGGGGGCTTTTGTGCCGCTGTTTTTTGGTGCTTTCTGGAAACGCGCCAGCAGCCAGGGCGCATTGGCTGCCATTATTTTTGGCATAGGCAGCTTGATACTGGTGGAAGTGATGGTCGGTGAAGCAAGCCTAGTACCGGCGCAATTGCTTGGCCTGGTGATCAGTGCGGTTGCGATGGTGGCTGGCTCGCTGTTACCACAGAAATTTGGCGGGTCACCGCAACCACCACATGGCTATTTGCATGAGCATGCTTCGCGCAGCCACGTTGAATAAGCCTTTCAATGAGATTAAAAACTTTCATTAATATAAAATAATCCAATCAGCAAACTGTTCTTACAAACTACAGTTTAAAGTCGTGATTGTTCCAGCAAACAAACGAGGCTGGCATTCCTGATAATGCCGCAATAGTTTCAGCAATATGTCAGCAAGCATCTTATGGTAGTCAATAAACGGTTTTACATCATCATCCTCAGCGTCATCGTACTGACGGGATTTCTTGCGACCAGCCTGATCGGTTATTTTGTTGCGAAAGACTCGCTGACCGAACGCCTGCAACAGGAGATGCTGCCGCTCACCAGCGACAATATCTACTCCGAAATCCAGCGTGACCTGCTGCAACCGCTGCTGATCTCCTCGTTGATGGCCAACGATGTATTCGTGTTCGACTGGGTGAATAATGGCGAAAAAGATGCCAGCAAGATGACCAGCTACCTGGCGCAGATACAGAAAAAATATAACACCATCACGGCGTTCTTCATTTCCGAGAAATCCAGGCTTTATTACCACCCTACCGGCGTGCTCAAAAAAGTGTCGGAAGGCAATGAGGATGAAAGCTGGTATTTCGAAGCCAAAAATTCACGTCATCCTTATGTCATCAACATAGACCGCGATACAGCCGATCTGCGCCGTTTAAGTATTTTTGTCAATTACCGCATCGAAGATAAGTCCGGCCACTTTATCGGCATCATAGGCGTAGGCCTGTCATTGCAGTCTGTGGTAGAGCTGATAGAAAACTACCAGAAACGTTATGGCAGGGAAATCTACTTCGTGAACCGCCAGGGCGAAGTGATGCTGCGCAGTAGCAAATACCAGTCCGAGTTGCATAGCCAGAATAAAGCGGCACTGGAAAAGGCTTTTGTCAAAATCCTCACGTCACCCAGCGCTTCTACTTCGTTCAAGGCCAGCAACGGCAGCACGCTGTACCTCAACAGCCGGCTGGTGCCAGAGTTTGACTGGCATTTGATCGTAGAGCAGATCAACGACCCCAGCTCTGAGAAGATTGAAACCGCATTCATCATCAACATGGCGGTGGCTTTAGTCATCAGCATCATTGTTTTGCTGCTGGCGCATGTGGCCGTGCGTGGCTACCACGAAAGACTGGAATCGATGGCGACGCAGGATAAGCTGACCGGCGCCACCAGCCGCCAGGTATTTGAGTTTTACTTCAGGCAGGCGGTAGCGCGCAGCAAGCGGCGCGACGAGTCCCTGTCCCTGGTGTTGCTGGATATAGACCTGTTCAAGCAGATCAACGATAACTATGGTCACCAGGCGGGCGACCTGGTGCTGACGCGGATCGCTCAGTTAATTAAATCGCATGTGCGGGAAGAAGATATCGTTTGCCGCTGGGGCGGTGAAGAATTCCTGCTGTTACTGGCCGGTTGCGATCTTGAACGCGCCAGAGGGATCACCGAGATAATCCGTTCAGCGGTAGCCGGACTGCAATTCCACTTCAATAACCAGGTGGTCAGGGTGACGATCAGTGCTGGCCTCGCAGAAATGCAGCAGAGCGAGGCGTTCGCAGATGTGGTGGAGCGTGCTGACCACCATCTTTATGAAGCCAAGCATGCCGGGCGCAATTGCATCAAGCCGGACAGCGCTGATGACGATGCCGGATTGCTACAGGCAGGCTGAACTGAGCAGAAGCTGATCTGAGCAGATCAGGCAAATGTACGCGGCTGGCAGGTCGCGCAGAAAAAAGTAGAACGCTGGCCCAGGCGTATGCTGAGTATCGGCTGCCCGCAAACACGGCACGGCTGGCCGGTGCGGCCATAGACATAATAGGTCTGCTGGAAATATCCCGGATTGCCATCCGCGCCAAAAAAATCCCTTAAACTGCTACCACCGGCTTCCAGCGCTGCGCGCAGTGTCGCCTTGATCTCGGTCACCAGCAAATGGCATTGGGCTGGCGTCAAGTTTTTGGCTGGCGTTTCGGGATGGATACGCGCCCGGAACAGGGATTCGCTGGCATAGATATTCCCAACCCCGACCACGATATGCGCATCCATCACCGTTATCTTGATCGCTGCATTACGGGTGCGCAACTGCCGGTACAGGTAATCGCCATCGAACATATCATCAAGCGGTTCAGGACCAAGGCTGCTGAGCAAGGCATGGTGCGATGGTTCCTGGTCCAGCCATAACACCGCACCGAAACGGCGCGGGTCACGCAAGCGGATCACCCGCCCGTCGTCAAATGCTATATCAAGGTGGTCATGTTTCTCGTGCGGAAAATAGCGTTCCAGCAGGCACAAGCGTCCGGACATGCCCAAATGCAGCAATAATACACCGTGGCGGACGGGCTCGCCGGCAGGGTTAATGTCACCGACTTCGATCAGGATATATTTGGCGCGACGTGTCAGTTGTAGTACATGCCGTCCTTGCAGGTGTTGCGGTAGGTCTGCGGGTACCGGCCAACGCAAACCATGGTGGCGGATGGTGACTTCGCGTATCTTCGCGCCCTGCACTGGCAGCAGGCCCAGGCGCGTGACCTCAACCTCGGGTAATTCAGGCATGGTTATTTGCTTTTCGGCGCCTGGATATTCACGGGTGGGTTCACCATATTGAAACCGACATCATTCGGAAAATGGTAAATAATGCCTTCATCGGGCCGTGCCAGCAGGTATTCCGGGGATTCCTGGATTTTATCAAAATGGACTTTCTTGCCATCGCGCAGCACCACCTCAAAAGAAGGGTAGGTTTGCTTGCGGTCTGGTGTATATACCTCTACTGAAGTCGCCTGCGCCTGCTTCCAGCTGAAATCCAGCCACTCATTCAATTCATTCTGGGTCGGCTTGGCCCTGGGGTCATTCACCCCCCATTTGCCATCGGTTGCCAGCTGCAGTTTCAGGGCGTTTTCTTCCCATTGTTCCAGGTGCGCCAAGTCCAGACCTGCCAGTTGCTTGCGCTCGGCAGGGGACAATGGCGTTTTATCTATCATCTCAATCGGCTGGGTAGCCGCCGCTTCGCTATATTGCCCGGACAGCAAAAATACGTTGCCGGCATAGCCTACATACTGCTCTTCTGTGACCGGGTTATGCGTGCCAAAAGTGAATACGTGCTCGCCCTGCCTGCCGGTTAACGTCACTCTCAACTCGGGTTGATCAAGCCCGTATTTAGCGGCATCCTGCAGCGGCAATTTGGTCGTGCTGGTAGCTGCGATAATGGATAAGGCACGTTGTACAGACATCTGGTCGGCGCGGGCTGCATAAGGCTTGCGCATCATCCAGTAGCCATCCTGGCGCTCAAACACAGTAGGTGCCTTGGCGGGGAACTCGACCCGTAACGAATCGCTATCGGCCATTTTCAGTGTGGATACATCATATTTGGCACTGACCGCCTTTTCTTCCGGTTTGAGGTGCAGGAACACTGCAATGCCGACCACTACCGCCAGCAGCAACAGGTTCAGAATCCATCTTTTTTTCATTGCAAGCAACTCCGTCCGCAATACGACTTTAACAATTCAAACTCAAGCTTTGCGGCGTTTCCACCACAGGAAAAAGCCTGCGACAAACAGCCCGACCGGGATGAAGTACTGGAAGGCATGGAACACTATCCAGGCGATCAGCCGCCCTTCATCGGTGGCAGGGATATTGACGTTGATATCCTTCAACGGCATTGGCTGTATCGTGATCAGCCTGTCATCACCCGCCAGCCAGTTGATGATATTGATACCCAGGTCCAGGTTGCCGCCATTGGTGATAAAAGTATTGGCCAGGAAATTGGCATTACCGACCACCACCACGCGCTGGCCTTTTTTGCCATATTCACGCTCCAGCGCCACGCCGATATTGATCGGACCCGCCTTGTCTTTACCCTGGTCGAAACGTACTTTCAGGTCTTGTGCGCCGGCGGGGATCACATCTGACTCGAGCCAGCCGTTAGGCGCTACATCAATCAGGCGCCCTACTTTCCAGCCCAGGTCATCAGACGCCTGGCCATCGACCTCATGCGCTTCAGGGAACACGGTGCGCAACATGAAATTACGCGTAATCGGATGGTCACCATACTGGCTGGCAAAAGCCATTTTCGGATCGGCGCCATACTGTTCGGCAGCACGGTCTACTACTATACCGGGGGATACCTTGATACCCAGGTATTCCGCAACTTCCTGCAACCCATGCAGTTTATTGTCATCCAGCAGCCACAGCACGTTGCCGCCAGCCTCGATATAGGCCTTGATCTTCTTGGCTTCCACCGCGCTGACATCCACCTGTGGGGCGGCGATTACCAGCATGGAGCCATTGGCCGGCACTGCCTGTGCAATGGTCAGGTCCGGATTGGAAAACTTGAAGCCCTTGCTTTCCAGTTGCTTGCCAAATTCACCCAGGTCGTGGTTCTTCACGCCTTGCAGCAGGCGTTCGCCATGACCATCCAGGTACATCACCGGCTGGTTATTGGTGCGTGACAGACGTACCAGCAGGTTGGTCATTTCCTGCTCGGCGAATGGCGGTGTGATGTGCTCGCTGCGCTTGTTGTATTCGACTATGGTTTCACCATCCACCTTGACGCCGGCTTCCTGCGCCAGCTTGGGCTCTTCGGATGGATTGACGAAAGTGATGAATACGTTTTTCTTTTCGCGCTGGTAGCGTGCGACAAAGTCCTGCATGCCTTTGCGGAAAGTATCACCGTTATTGGCATCGTCATTGGTAGCATAGACGGTGATATTGATATCGCCATCCATCTGCTTGAGCACGTTGACGCTGCCCTGCGTCAGGATATTGCGGTTGGCCTGGGTGATATCCTTGGCCCAGCGGTACTGAGTGGAAAGGTAACCCAGCATCAGAATCAGTGCCAGGAACACCAACACAAACATCCAGTTTTGTGCCAGTAATTGCAATCTCAACTTACGGTTAATTTTCATAGTGCTTTCAAACTCAAAAACAGATCGCGTTTAACCGCGCAGACGATCGGCATCCAGACGACGGATGGTCAGGGTCAAAAATGTGATGATGAACAGCCCGAAATAAGCCAGGTCAGCCGTATCGATCAGGCCGCCGGCAAAAGACTGGAAGTGGCGCATCAGAGACAGCTTGAGCAGCGTGCTGGTCGGGTCACCGGCGAAAAAACGGTCCAGGATCATCAGCACGAACAGCGCAATGAAACTCAGGATACCGGCGATGATAGGTTGCGATGTCAGCGAAGAAAAATACAGGCCCAGGGCAGCAAAACTGGATACCAGCAACAACAGGCCAAGCGAGTTTGAGAAGATATAGCCGAAGTCGATATCCGCCCAGATATTCAATGTGCTCAGCATCACGGCTATGTACACCACCAGTATGCTTAAAAACACCACCAGGCCGAGGAACTTACCGATCACGATCTCGCTGATGGAAAGCGGCGCACTGAACAGGAACGGCATGGTCTGGCTGCGGCGCTCTTCAGAAATCAGGCGCATGGAAAGCAACGGCACGGCAAACAGCATGATGAATGAAGCCAATCCATATACGGTCTGGCCGACAAACTGTGTCACACCTATGCGTTCGGCCGGACGGATAGAGCCGGACATCACTTCAAAATAATTGTTTACGCCGTTCAGGTAATAAGCACCAAACGAAAATGTCAGCAACGCCAGGATAATCCAGCCCATAGGAGAGGCGAACATGCTTTTCAGTTCTTTTCTTGCAATATTCAACATAGGAGGTCTTTCAGGATCAGCTTACGCTGCTTTAGGGATTTCTTGCGCAGCAGATTCTTGGTAGGTCAGCTGGACAAACACATCTTCCAGGCTGGTCTGGTCTGGTGCGATATGGTACAACCCCCAGCCATGCTGCACTGCTGCCTGCACGATGGCTTCGTGCGGCTGGCTACCTTCCTGGAAACGGATACGCCACAAGCCATCAGCCGGCTCCACTTCGGCAACGCCTTCAATGGCGGTCAACTGCGCGATGTCCGGGGTCTGGCGCAAACCGACTAGCAGTTTGTTACCGATACGCTGCTGTTTCAGCACATCGATGCCGCCGTTAAATACCAGCTTGCCCTTGTCGATGATCTGTACATGGTCACACACCATCTCCACTTCCGGCAGGATATGGGTAGACACGATCACACTATGCGCCTGGCCGATCTCCTTGATCAGGGCCCGGATATCGCGGATCTGGATAGGGTCCAGGCCTACGGTAGGCTCATCCAGGATCACCACCATAGGGTTATGGATGATCGCCTGTGCGATGCCTACGCGCTGCTGGTAACCGTTAGAAAGATTTTCAATCAGGCGTTTGCTCATATGTGTCAGGCCACAGCGTTCCTTGGCATGCTCCACGGCTTTTTTAATGTGCTTGCCGGAAACATTGTGCAGGCGCGCAGCGATGGTCAGGTATTCGTCTACCGTGAATTCCTTATATAAGGGACGCATTTCCGGCAAATAGCCGATCAGCGCCTTGGCTTCCTTGGGGTTTTCGATCATGTCGATACCACAGATTCTGACACTGCCGGCGCTGGGTGCAAGATTGCCGGTCAGCATTTTCATGGTGGTGGATTTACCTGCACCGTTAGGGCCGAGAAAGCCCAGAACTTGCCCCTGCTGCAGGCTGAAAGTCACGTCGCTGACGGCGGCGCGGCCACCATAAAGACGGGTCAACTCGATTGCTTCTACTGTCAAATTTGCCATAATTCTTCCACACACTTGCTATCCGGAACCACTACCATTTACCGGGACCAAGCATCCCGGCAAACCAAATTCCTAGACAAAGTTTTCACCAAAAAGTTATAGTGATACCCATGGCGTTTTAACTGCCCTAAAAGACCAATTATAGGCGCCAATTACAATTCAGTTACAAATCGCACATTATGGATGAACTTGCAGCAACTGTCACGGACTAACTAAAATTCAGCACTCACTTTTGCCCACTCCGACACCGTCACTGCAACCTCCATCACCAGACTTATAAAACAGGAATCCAGTATGCCCCAAACCAGCCGTTTTACGCTTAAACCCACATTATTGCGCCGCACTGCGCTGGCGCTGTGGCTTGCATTAATGGCTGCACCGGCCTGGTCCGCCAGCAATACGGCGACGATCAAGACACCGACTGCGGAGTTTGTATACAAATACCTGCTGGGGGAAGTGGCAGCCCAGCGCGGCGAATTCGTACTGGCCAGCCAGCTGTTCCTGGATCTGGCCAAACAAACCCGTGACCCGCTACTGGCCGAACGCGCTACGCAAGCAGCCACCATTGCCCGCGCTCCGCAACTGGCCCTGCCCTCTGCGGAACTCTGGTCCGAACTGGTACCGGATTCAATTCCCGCTGCACAAACCGCCAGCCAGTTGCTGATTGCCAACGGTGAACTAAAAAAAGCCATTCCACAGATCCAGAAAGTGCTGGCTGATGAGCGTATCCGGCCGAATGCATTTATGGAACTGAACAGCCTGATGATGCGCGTGACTGATAAAAACAGTGTGCTCGAGGCTATCCAGCAACTGGCCAAACCTTACCCTAAACTGCCGGAAGCCCACTTCGCCATCTCGCAGGCAGCCTATTTTGCGCACAATGAAGCCCTGATGGAAAAAGAGCTGAAAGAAGCGTCTAAACTGCGTCCGGGCTGGGAAGCGCCGGCCCAGATCCGCGGCCAGATGCTGACCGAGAAGGATCCGCAAAAAGGCATTGCCTACTACCGCGAGTTCCTGGATTCGCATCCCGACGCTGACCAGGTCAGGCTGGCGCTGGCACGCTTGCTGCTGATCCAGAAAAACACCACCGATGCCAAGGTGGAATTCACCAAGCTGGTGGAAAGACACCAGAACAACCCGGAAATGAATGTGATCGTCGGGCTGCTGGCGCTGGATGCCAAAGAATATGAGTTTGCCGACCGCTACCTGCAACATGCGCTGGAGGTAGGTTTCAAAGAACCCAACCGCATTTACTTCAACCTGGGCCGCTCTGCTGCCGAACAGCGTGATGACACGCGTGCCCTGCAATGGTTCGACAAAATCGGCGATGGCGAACAGTTCCTGGCCGGCAGGCTGGCTGCTGCTGCCATCATTGCCCGGCGCGACGGCATCGATGCCGCCATCACCATGCTGGATAACGTCAACGGCCTTACCCCTGAACAGCAAACACTGGTGATCCAGAACCAGGCATTATTGCTGAACCAGGCCAAACGCAGCGAAGAAGCCTATGCATTGCTTGAAAAAGGAGTGCAGAAATACCCTGACATCCCCGAGCTTTTATATGACTATGCACTGAATGCCGAGCGCTTGGGTAAATTCCAGGTGATGGAAGATACGCTAAATAAAGTCATCCGCATGAAACCGGATTTCGCTGCTGCCTATAATGCGCTGGGCTATTCGTATGCTGACCGCAATATCAAACTGGTGGAAGCCAAGAACCTGATTGAAACAGCGACCAAGCTGTCACCGGAAGACCATTACATCATGGATAGCCTGGGCTGGGTCTACTACCGCCTGGGCGATATGGGCAACGCCACTGAGCAATTGCGCCGTGCTTATGCCATCCAGCAGGACCCCGAAATCGCTGCCCACCTGGCAGAGGTACTCTGGAAACAAGGCAAGAAGGACGAAGCCAAACAGATCCTCGACCAGGCCCTGTCTGCCAACCCGGATAACGAAGTGCTGGCCTCCACCGCACAGAAATTAAAATCCGCGCTGTAATGCTGATGCACTTCCCGTCGATTCCGCCTGCTTGGGGCCGGCTTGTGCTCACCTGCTTGCTGGCGTTTACGCTGGCTGCTTGCAGCATATTGCCAAAACCGCCGGTCACCAGTACCGCCAGCGATATATCCCAGCAACGCATGCAACGGCTGGCTGGCGTGCGGCAGTTTTCGCTGGAAGCCAAACTGGCGGTGCAATATAACGGCAAAGGCTATACCGCCAGGCTGGAATGGCAGCATGAAGGACAGGAGGACCATATGCGTATATTCAGCCCGCTTGGACAGCAGGTGGCCTTGATACACCGCACGGCACAATCAGTCACCCTGACTGACCAGAGCGGCAAGCAGCACCATGCCACCGATGTGGCCAGCCTGACCGAGCGCCTGCTGGGCTGGCGCCTGCCGCTGGCGGGGCTGAGCCAGTGGATACTGGGCATCCCGCATCATGCCAGCCCTTACCAGGCCAGCTACCTCGCCGGTGGCGAGCCTGCCACGCTGACGCAGGATGAATGGCGTATAGAATATGACGACTACCAGCCGACCCCATTGAATGGCGCTACCGAGCAATTGCCGTATACCACTCGTTTGCAGCAGCAGGACGTCAGGCTGAAACTGGTGATCCAGCACTGGTAATATCACGCTAACCATACGCCCTCTAATTTAAGCTTACAGGCAGATTGCCAGCAGTGCCGCAGCATTGCTGGCTTTGTGCAAATCCCCGCGTTTTTCACTAAAGATTCACCCCCAGCTGTCGATAATGGCACTATGAGCCGTTATCTGTTTTCACTGAATTATTACCGTTTCTGGCTGGCATCCAGCCTGCTGGTGATTGCCTGCCTGTCACCTGTCGATTGCCGGGCGGCGCAATGGCTGTCTATCAAGAAAACAGATGCCAACCAGCTGATGGTGGATAAATTGTCGCTGGTGGAAGAAAAACCCTATGTCAAAGCCTGGGTAAAAGTCGATTACCGCCATCCGCAGAAAAACGTGGAGTCGGTAGACCGTGTCTATAACCATGCCAAAGCGCTGTGGTATTTTGATTGCACCAAACGCAAAGCCGCCACCATACAGGTGTTCCAGTACGACCAGGATGAACTGGTGTATTCAGCCGGCACTACCATTAAACAGGCCGATTTTATTGAGCCGCTGCCGGATTCCGAAGTGGAGATCACGCAGCAATATGCATGCAAATGGCAAGCCAAGGAAAAACAGCGCGCAGAAGCGATCGCCAACCGTGCCGCCAACCCGATCAAGCCGGCAGTAGCCAGCGATAAGGATAAACCGGCAGCCCCCAACAGTGTCGCCGAACCTGCTGCGCCACCTGCTGCACCTGTAGAAACCAGCAACGCCGAGCAAGGCAATGCGGCTGCCAAATCTTCTACCGAGAAGGCTGCGCCTGCTAAAGAGGTCGCGGCCAAAGAAACACCCGTTAAAGATGCAGCCAAAAAAGCTGAGCCCGCTTCTGTGAAAGAGGCCGCTGCTAAAGAAGCGCCTGTTAAAGAAGCATCAGCCAAAGATAAGGATAAATCCGCAAAACCGGACAAGGATGACAAATCCTGGGCCTATAGCGGTGCACGCGGCCCAGAAAAATGGGGCAGCCTGAACCCGGAGTTCGCTGTGTGTAATGCCGGCAGCCAGCAGTCGCCTATCAATGTGGATAATACGATTACAGCTGCGCTCAAACCAATCAAACGCTTGCAGAAATTCCCGCTCAAGAACATCGCGCTTAAAGAACATAGCCTGGTTCTGGATGCCGGTAGCGGCAATATGATGGTGCTGGACCAGAAGCCATACCAGTTGAAATATATCAGTGTGCACGCCCCATCCGAACACCAGATCAAGCAGAAATCCTATGCGGCAGAACTGCAAATGGTGCATGAGGATAAAGCCGGGCATCGCGTGATTATCGCGGTGATGCTGGAAGAAGGCGCGACCAACCCGACGCTGGAAAAACTGCTGGGCAGTATTCCTAAAGAAAAAGGACAGAGCAAATCGCTGGCGATCCGCGTCACCCCGGCAGAGCTGATGCCGACAAAACCGGCTTACTACCGCTATACCGGCTCATTGACCGCCCCACCCTGCACTGAAGGGGTACAGTGGATCATCATGAAAGAAGCGCTGAAAATCTCCAAGGCGCAACTGACCAGCCTGCAGCAGGCGATAGGTGAACCAAACCTGCGTCCGCTACAGGATAGCCAGGGCCGCATGATCCTGGAATAACGCTGTGTTTGCAGCAAGGTCATGCAAAGCAAGGTCATTGCTGTTCAAAAGAAAGTCATTTTCTGAAGCGAGTCATTCAGGAATAAGCCTGCCTATCTGCATGTGGGCTTAGTCCAGGCACATGCATTACAATACGCGCATGGATTCCTCGCTATATTTTGCCCCGTGTAAACTCAACCTGTTTCTACATATCACCGGTCGCCGTGCTGATGGCTACCATGCCTTGCAAAGTATTTTCCTGCTGCTGGACTACGGTGACGACTTACAAATAAACCTAAGAACGGACGGCCAGATCATTCACCACAACCCGCTGCCGGGGGTACCGCAGGAAAAAGACCTGACCGTACGCGCTGCGCGGGCCTTGCAAACTGCTAGCGGTTGTAAATTGGGCACCGATATCCGCTGCATCAAACGCACGCCTATGGGTGGCGGCCTGGGCGGTGGCAGTTCCGATGCCGCGACCGTACTGCTGGCACTAAACCAGCTATGGCAACTGGATTATTCCCGGCAGCAACTGATGCAGATAGGCCTGAGCCTGGGCGCGGATGTGCCGGTGTTCATTTTCGGCCAGACGGCCTGGGCCGAAGGCGTGGGTGAACAGCTGTCTGCGGTGTCGCTGCCAGTGGAAATGCTGGAAAAATACTATGTCGTCATCACCCCGCATGTACAGGTTCCTACGGCACAAATATTTGCGCATCAAGCATTGACAAGAGATTCAAAACCATTGAGAATAGCGGACTTTTCAAACGGCGCTAATTCCGGCGCGTTCTGGCAGCAAACCAGGAACGATATGGAAGCTGTCGTTTGCACACTCTACCCCGAAGTAAACAATACCTTGGTCTGGTTGAAACAATACGGCGATGCCCGTATGAGTGGTTCTGGCGCTTCAGTATTTGTCGCGGTGGAAAGTGCAGAAAAAGCAGATGCATTGATTGCAAATCGCCCAGAAAACACTTCTGGTTTTTGGGCAAAAGGGTTAGAATACCATCCGCTTTTGACCTTCGCGAAAGATTGAAACTTCGCGGGTGATAGCGGTAAGCAACACAAGTTTTTTGGGGAGTCGCCAAGCTGGTTAAGGCACCGGATTTTGATTCCGGCATGCGAAGGTTCGAATCCTTCCTCCTCAGCCAAATTCAAAGCGTGTAGATTTAACGATTTACACGCTTAAATTTTTTGTAGGTTCCTGACCTGTGTACAGGCAGGAATTGGGTTTTAAGACATCGTTTTCGCTGAAAAGGGTACAACGTTGAGTAACGCCAACATGATGGTTTTTACCGGCAATGCCAATCCGGTACTGGCGCAGGAAGTCGCCACACATTTAGGCATTGAATTAGGGCGCGCCGATGTTGGCCGGTTTTCAGATGGCGAAATCATGCTCGAGTTGCTGGAAAACGTACGCGGTCGTGATGTGTTTGTGTTGCAATCCACCAGCTACCCAACCAATGACAGCCTGATGGAAGTCATGGTGATGGTCGATGCGTTGCGCCGTTCATCCGCTGGCCGGATCACCGCAGCCATCCCCTACCTGGGCTATTCACGCCAGGACAGGCGTCCGCGTTCAGCCCGTGTGGCGATCACCGCCAAAGTGGTGGCCAATATGCTGACTAGCGTAGGCGTGAACCGTTTATTAACGATGGATTTGCACTCCGACCAGATACAAGGCTTTTTTGATATTCCGGTGGATAACATCTATGCAACGCCTATCCTCCTGGATGACCTGGTCAAGCAAGGCCACGAAAACCTAGTGGTGGTTTCACCGGACGTAGGCGGCGTGGTGCGTGCGCGTGCTGCTGCCAAGCAACTGAATGCCGACCTGGCGATCATAGACAAACGCCGCCCGAAAGCGAACGTAGCCAAGGTCATGAATATTATTGGTGAAGTGGAAGGCCGCACCTGTGTCATTATGGATGACATGGTGGATACGGCGAATACACTGTGTGAAGCCGCCGCTGCCCTGAAAAATCACGGCGCTGTCAAAGTGGTGGCGTATGCCACCCACCCGGTGTTATCCGGTGGTGCCGGTGAGCGCATCCTGAATTCCGAGCTGGATGAGCTGGTCGTCACCAACACCATTGCGCTGAATGACAACGCCAAGGCCTGTCCCAAGATCCGCCAGCTGAGCGCGGCCACCTTGCTGGCAGAAACCATCAAGCGCATCAGCCAGGAAGAATCTGTTTCTTCCCTGTTTATGGACTAGATCCATAAACTCAATTGTAAGCATGGACTAGGTCCATAAACTGATTATTGTAAAACACGGACTAAGTCCATAGATAAAAACAGAACATCACGAGTTTCACCACTTGCTGGTCGCGGCAAGTGGATTTTAGTGCAGTACCACCATGTATGGTGTTTTTAGGAGTTTTCAAATGAGTATCGAAATTAAAGCCGTCAAACGTGACGTTAAAGGTACGGGTGCGAGCCGCCGCCTGCGTCGCGCTGGCAACGTTCCTGGTGTAGTGTATGGTGGTGACAAGCCTGCTGTTTCAGTAGAGTTCGACCACAAAGAGCTGTTCCTGCAATTCCGCCACGAAGCATTCCACGCTTCTATCCTGAGCCTGAGCCTGGATGGCAAAACAGAAAGCGTATTGCTGCGTGACTACCAATTGCATCCAGTGCGTAACACCATCCAGCACATCGACTTCCAGCGTGTGTCTGCTTCAGAGAAAATCCACGTTAAAGTGCCTTTCCACTTCATCAATGAAGATGTGGCACCTGGCGTGAAACTGGGTGGCGGTAACATCTCCCACATCCAGACTGAAGCTGATGTTAGCTGCCTGGCAAAAGACCTGCCAGAGTTCATCGAAATCGACCTGGGCAACCTGGAAACAGGCCACTCCGTACACTTGTCCGAAGTGAAACTGCCAAAAGGTGTTGAGTTCGTGCAACTGGCTCACGGTGATGACGCTGCGATCGCGACTATCCTGAAACCACGCGGCGGTGAAGAAGAAGCACCTGCAGCCGCTGAAGGTGAAACACCCGCAGCTGAATAATCGGCCCGGCCGGCGATTTAACGCTAAAATAACGCGCACAACTTTGTGCGCGTTTTTTTATATCTCTATTTTTAGCGCCTTTTTATATGCGCGGTTCATTTACAGGCAGCAGTTTCATAGCTGCGCTTTTTTAATCAAAGAACAGGTGATGAGCGGGATTAAATTAATTGTAGGGTTGGGCAACCCGGGTGATAAATACACCATGACCCGGCATAACGCAGGTTTCTGGCTGGTCGATCTGCTTGCACAGCAATCGGGAAGCCGTTTATCTGCCGAAGCCAAGTTGTTCGGTATCGCCGGCAAATGGTCACCTCACAGTGACAAATGGCTGCTGAAACCGACCACGTTTATGAATGCCAGTGGCAAAGCCGTTGCTGCGATTGCCAATTACTATAAAATCCAGCCAGCCGAGATCCTGGTGGTACATGATGAGCTGGATCTGCCGCCAGGGCAGGCCAAGCTGAAATTTGGTGGCGGGCACGGCGGGCACAATGGCCTGCGCGATATCCATGCGGCATTAAATACCCCGGAATACTGGCGTTTGCGCATAGGCATAGGTCACCCGGGCAACAAGGCCGAAGTGGTTAATTTTGTATTGAAAGCAGCAGGCAAAGACGAGCAGCAGGCGATTGATAACAGCATCATCAAAGCGACGACGGTGACTGAGCTGCTGGCACAAGGCCAGTTTGAGAAAGCCATGCTGCAACTGCACAGCAAATAGGCGTGCAGATAACTACTGCGCCACCGGATGCTGCTGCCACTGGTGCGCCCAGGCGGCAAAGTCATCAGGCCGCAACGGGCGTGAGAAATAAAAGCCCTGGCCATAATCGCAACCCATAGCACGCAATATCTCCAGCTGGCGCTGGCTCTCGATACCCTCTGCCACCACCTGCATCCCCAGGCTGTGTGCCATCATGATAATGGCGCGGCACAAAGCTTCATCTTCGCTGGAAGTTTCCAGTTCACGTACGAAGGCGCGGTCTATTTTGACGTAATCGATCGGGAATTTCTTCAGGTAGGACAATGAAGAATAGCCGGTACCAAAATCATCCAGAGCCACCTGCACACCTGCTTGCTGGTACAGTGCCAGGCGTTCGCTGACATGCGTGTTGGCATCCAGCAACAACCGTTCGGTGATCTCCACCACCACCATATTGCGCTCGTCATTACCATTCAACACATGCTGTAACCAGTCCTGGTGCTTTCTGTGTTCCGCAGCAAACTGCACTGGTGACTTGTTGATGGCGATCTGGAAGTCAGCATGCAGACTTTGCCGCCATACCCGGCATTGCTCAATCGCCGTCCTGAATACCCATTCACCTATGGGCACGATCAGCAAGGTGTCTTCCGCAATACTGATGAACTCCATGGGCGGGATAATGCCTCTCTCCGGATGCTGCCAGCGTATCAGCGCTTCTGCCTTGAACACGGCATTGGTTTGCAGGTTGACCACTGGCTGATATTCCAGGAAAAACTGCTGGCCGTTGATCGCCATATGCAAGTCATGCGACAACAGCATGCGGTTCTCTGCATGTGCCTGCATGCGTGGCGTAAAGTAAGTGAAGCAGTTACCCCCCTTCTGTTTGGATGCATACATCGCCTGGTCCACCCGCTTCATCAGGTCTTCCTTATTACTGGCATCATCCGGAAAAATCGCGATCCCGAGGCTGCCGGCAACATAGGCATGGGTATTTTCCAGCTTGAACGGCGTGGACAAGCTATCAATGACCTTCTGGGCGATATCCTCCACATAACCGGCATGCGCATCGCTCAGCATCAGCACGAACTCGTCGCCCCCCAGGCGGGCGACAAAGCCGTTTTCATCTATGCATTGCGTCAGGCGCTGGCCGGCCTGTTGCAACAAGCGGTCGCCCTGGTCATGCCCTTGCGAGTCGTTGACCTCCTTAAAGCGGTCCAGGTCGAGGAAGATAATCGCCACTTTATTGTTCCTGATCTGCCGTAACTGCTGGTCGAGGCGGTCAAAAAACATGCGGCGGTTTGGCAACCCGGTCAGCGTATCCACATTGGCATATTGCCAGATCGCTTCTTCAGACTGCTTGATTTTGCTGATATCCGCCAAGGTACCAAGCACGCGCAGTGACTTGCCCTCTTCGTCGCGCTTGAACACCATGCCGCGGTCATACACCCACTTCCAGCTGCCATCCTTGCAGGCCATGCGGTACTCCATCTCATAGTGGTCACGCTCGCCATCCAGCACCTGTTGCAGCATGGCCATCGCCGCCGGGTAATCATCTTCATGGATGCGCTTGTGCCAGCTTTCCGGCTGGTGATCAAACTCATGCGGCAAAAAGCCCAGCATGCTCTTCCAGCGGTCAGAATAGACGATACGCGATTCCGGTACATACCAGTCCCACAAGCCATCGCCGGTGCTTTCCAGTGCCAGCATCCAGCGCTGCTCGCTGGTATTGAATTCCTGGTTGAATCTCTCCAGTGCCTGCTGGGTCTGGCTACGCATCACAGCAAAGTAAGCAATCCCACCCAGCAACATACTGAGGAAAATCCCGAGGATACCGATGCGGTTGGCCTGGCCGTAATCAATAGTCGCTTCAAACGCCGGGGTGGAGCGCGCGCGTAAGCTCCACTCCTGCCCATTGATGCTCAGGGCATGCGACATGCCGTAGATCGCTTTCATCGCATGCAACTGTGATTCGTCATCACTATGGTATAACGGCGTCTGGCCCTTGCCTTGCACCTGGTCAAAGACATCAAAATGCAAATGCCGCTGCTCTGTCTGGTGCAGCGCTTCACTCAGGAAAGCCGCCACATCGAAACGTAAAAACACCCAGCCATTCAACATGCTCCTGCGGTCATGCGTGGCAATATCGGTCAGCTTCCCGCGGTAAACAGGTGCATGCAGCACGTAATGTTTTTGCAGCGGCAGGATGTCATCAATCATTGAATGGGTGGCCATGACCAGCCGCCCGCCATCTCCCGCCGTCAGCAAGGCAGACTTAATCGACGCGTGACCAAAGGCATTCTTGAATAACACTTCGCGGTTGGTATCGTTGCGCGGTTCCACGTAGATGACAGGGGCGAACTCCTCACCTTTGAATGTATTGCCGCGCTCCTGCAGCAGTTTCTGGATAGGCATGTCCAGGTCCCTGAAAGTATCAGGCTGCTGCAGATTGATGTATTTGATAAAGCCGATGGCGCTCAGGCTGGCATCACCGGGGCGCTGGATAAAGTCATTGACATAGAGTTTGAATTCATCGGCAGAGACATGCTCCGAAGAGGTATAAAGCTGTTCAACGCCCTTTAATATCTGGCGGTAGGCTTCTATCCTGTGCTGGATATCTTCCCCGGCATTGACCACGGATTGCTTGAACTGTATTTCCTGCAATGCTTCTGCATGGTGACGCTCGCTGATCCACAGCAAAAGTGTGGTCAGCACCGCTCCTGAAAATATCACCCCGGCGATCCAGCGCGACATTAGGAGTTGCCGCAACGGTGCCATATCTATTAGAAACATTTCTCATCCTTATCCAGGAAGATCCATGACAGCTTTATTATGCCCCCACTGCCATGCGATGTATATTTATAATCCTGCCACGTTCCCGCCCCACGGTCACGCAAATGCAAGATACTTTTGTTGTATTTCTTTACTAACGGTAAAATATCACTTTTATTCAATGCCAGCCGCAAAAATGTCACGCGGCAGCACACACTGAAAGCTATTCCATTATGAAATGCGGTATTGTCGGCCTGCCAAACGTAGGCAAATCCACCCTGTTCAATGCGATCACCAAAGCCGGTATCGCCGCAGAAAACTACCCCTTCTGTACCATTGAGCCCAATGTCGGCATTGTCGAAGTACCGGATACGCGTTTGCAACCGCTCATCGATCTGGTCAAGCCACAAAAAGTGCAGCCGGCAATCGTGGAATTCGTCGATATCGCCGGCCTGGTGGCCGGTGCCTCCAAAGGTGAAGGCCTGGGTAACAAGTTCCTGGCCAATATCCGCGAGACCGACGCGATTGCCCACGTCGTGCGCTGTTTTGAAGACGGCAACGTCATCCACGTCGCCGGCAAGGTAGATCCGCTGGCCGACATCGAAGTGATCAATACCGAACTGGCACTGGCCGACATGGAAACCGTGGAAAAAACCATACAGCGCGAAGGTAAAAAAGCCAAAAGTGGCGACAAGGAAGCCATCGCACTGATCAAGGTGCTGGATAAAGTGCTACCAGCCTTGAACGAAGCCAAAGCGGTACGCACCATAGGCCTGGATGCTGATGAACTCGCATTGCTGAAACCGCTGTGCCTGATCACCGTCAAGCCGGTCATGTATATCACCAACGTGGTCGAGAACGGCTTTGAAAACAACCCGCACCTGGACAAAGTATTAGCCTTGGCAAAAACTGAACATGCGCCCGTGGTGACTATCTGCGCCAAGATCGAAGGCGAAATCTCCGAACTGGACGAAGAAGACAAACTGCTGTTCCTGGAAGAGCTGGGCCAGGAAGAGCCAGGCCTAAACCGCGTGATCCGCGCTGCATATGATTTGCTTGGCCTGCAAACCTACTTCACTGCCGGCGTACAGGAAGTACGCGCCTGGACTGTGAAAAAAGGTGCGACTGCCCCGCAAGCTGCTGGCGTCATCCACACCGACTTCGAACGCGGCTTCATCCGTGCCGAAGTCATCGCCTACAACGACTACGTGCAATACAAAGGTGAAAAAGGCTCGCAGGAAGCCGGCAAGATGCGCCTGGAAGGCAAGGAATATATCGTGCAGGACGGCGATGTCATGCACTTCAGGTTCAATGTTTAACAGCTGCGGCTCAACGTTTTAATTAGCTGAAATTACTGCGAAACACTATAAACGATTGTTGTCGTCCCTAGACACAACTGCTATAATCGCGGTCTTTCAAATGGTGATGTAGCTCAGCTGGTTAGAGCACAGGATTCATAATCCTGGGGTCGAGGGTTCAAGTCCCTCTTTCACCACCAAAATTTTAGATAAGCCATTGATTTTTAAGTCAATGGCTTATTTTTTTGCCTCGAATTTGATGATGGTGCTACACAAGGGTGCTACACATCATGTCTACAAATTTTCTCACACGGTCACGTCACAAGTCTAATTACTATTTCCGTAGACGCATTCCAATTGATTTGAAGAAGCATTTTGCGACTGATATATTCCTGAAATCGTTGCATACTACTAGTAAGAAGATTGCTGTGATTCTTGCACGTAGCTTAGCTAGTCAAACTGATCATCTTTTTGAAAAGATTAGAAAAATGAATAAAAAATCAAATGAGAATTTCCTTGCATCTTATATTTTCAAAGTAGATTTGAATGAACACAATCAACCTACAAATATTACGATTGACGCTCAACCAGAGGAGACCGTTGCAGTCCAGGCTTTGATAAATTCCATTCTCAACACAACCAATGCTCAAAATATTACTACTTCTCCGAATCCTACATCAGCACCAACTAAGCTTTTTCAAGACTTCATTGATGAGTACAACGATAAATCAGGTTTAAAGCCAACAACGAAAGCAAACTATAAAAGTAAGCTACAGTTCGCAAAAGAATTCTTTTGTGACACATTTGATTTATTGAACGTAAAACAAATGGATATCGTTAGATTCTCAGAACATGTCAAAAGCCATGTAAAAAATCCCACAACTCAGGGATTGTATATTCAAATAATTGTTACTTTTTTCAATTGGCATCTTGCAAGACATGGTTTACCTCATTTGAATTCCAAAACTCTTATACCTAACAGGAAAACACCGGAACACGAGGACCGTGAAGGATTCAGCTTAAAAGATATGCACGCAATAATCCAGAATTCTTACCAATACAAGAACAGAAAACCTCATAAGTGGTGGGCAACAATTGCAACCGCATTCACCGGTTGCAGAATTGAAGAGTTATGCCAAATGAATATTAATACTGATTTGAAACACGATGATGTAAATGATATCTGGTATATCCAAATTGATGAAAAGCTAGAGAATGATGGCAGTAAAAAAAAATCAGTAAAGAAACTTACCAGTTGGAGGCATTTGCCTATTCACAGCGCGCTAGTAAAACATGGGTTTATTGATTTTTTAAAATCCCAAACCAAAAGTGGGGCTTCAAGACCATTTGAGGCAGGATGGAGACCTCGAGTGGTTGAAAAAGAGGGAATTAACAAATGGAGTCACTATGTTTCGAGATGGGGCGGCAGAGAGTTAGATAAACTTCGAAACGAAGGTCTGATTCAAGGAGAAGGGAAGACATACTTCCACTCCATGCGCCACACAATTGCCAGATTGATGCTAAATGCAGGCGTCTCTATCGAAATCAGTGAAGCAATTGCGGGAAGGAGTTCTGGCTCTGGCGAACATTCACGATACTCGAAAATCAATAATGACTATGTGCTGCTATATCAAGAGGGAGTTGAGAAAGCGTTGAAACCTTTGGTTGATATTTTAGAATCAGTAGTGAGTAATAAGTAAATATATTAGTTCACCAAGGTCAGACTTTAACCCTATGTTTAAACTCTTTTAGTGACTTTACGAAGGTTGCCGAGGCCTGCTTGTCAAATCCTAAAGACTGATTGAAATTGGTTCCGTAACGTAAATCAAGGCCAACATGAGATATGCCAGCATCTCGATCAAAACCCTTATAAAAAGGTAATTTACTTATATGTACTTTCTGCAAGTGCAGCTTTGATTGAATTCTATTGTCCATATAAACTACCTTTGACAAATTAAGCATTGAAACGTCAGCTCGCATCTTAGCAGGAGCAAGGCCTAGTTTCTCAATTGAGCCATGAAGAATATTAATGTCAGGTTGAATAATCGCTGTTAACACGTAGCGCATTTCTAGCTGTGTGGCCAACTTTCTAGATAACACATGGTCGATATGCCCATTTGTGCCTAAAAATCTTGATGCTGCTTTACGGTAGCCTTGATAAGTAGTTTTGACATAAACATAATAGTAATCCTGTAAAAATGGACAAGAGGTTGTCATCTCATTTTCTACTTTGATACAAAATGCATTAGTCGGCTTGATGCGACCAATCCTTAGGGCACTTCCTTTCATCGCGTTTTTTATGGCATCTATTGTTAATCCTCCAATCACGAGATTACTCGGGGGAATTCCCTGTATACCTTTTTGATGTCTAGGGGTGCGACTATACATGGCATTCATCACGTGGGGGACGAGAAATGATCTTCACTTTAGTGATGGGATTTGATGAAATCAAATTGATATCTTACGTTAAAATGAATTGTATTAAATCTAAATCCATAATAAAGCTTCTCCAAAAAAATAATATTAATTCGTAAATATGTTTAATTTTGTCTAATATGCCTAACTAGATAAATTGCGCGCATTAATTTATATAAATTGAAAGTTATATGGAGCTTGACCAAAAAGAATACTGGAAAAATGAAACAGTGAGTTTTCTCGCTATTTCTTCAATTAAAGGTGTTGGTTATTGGTCAATGTTTAAAATTGCTCAAGAAGGATTCGATTTTTCAGAAATCCTAAAATCTCCGACGTCAACACTCTTTGAAGAGTTCATCAAAGTAGATCTATTGGAAAAGGTTAACAATTGGAGTGAATTCCAAAGAAATCTATGGGAAATCGGGGTCGAGCGCGCTAGACTCCTTGCCAAAAGTGGAATCAGAATAATTTTTAGGAAAAATGATTGCTTCCCATTGAAACTAGTTGATTTGAAAGACGCGCCTTACTGGCTGTTTATACAGGGCAATCTGGAAAATTTAAACAAAAAATCTGTAGCGATTGTGGGCACTAGAAAACCATCTGATGATGGTCTCTTTCTCACAAAATTGGTTGTAACTGCTCTAGCAGATAAAGACTTAGTAACAATTAGCGGTTTAGCAAACGGTATAGACCAAGTGGCTCACCACGAATCGCTAAGGTTTGGGATTCCGACAATAGCGGTCTTAGGGACAGGTATATTGGATAATTTTCCCAAAGGCTCTGAAGATTTGCGTCAAAACATCTTAAATGCTGGAGGTACTGTTATCACAGAATATCTTCTAGATCAAAAATATAGTGCAGAGAATTTTGTACGAAGAAATCGTATACAAGCTGCGCTATGCGATTTACTAATACCTATTGAATGGCAAATTAAAAGCGGAACCGCCCACACTGTTGAATTTGCTTATAGATATCAACGCCAAATTATTAACGTTTACCTACCTAGAACTTATTCATTAAGAAATGAACTCGAATTCTCGGAGAAAGAACGTGGGGCTTCTTCTTGCGAACTGCCATTAGACATAAATCGGCTTCTAAATCTAATAGATAACGTCAAGCAATTTAACAACTCACCACCCTATACGAATTTAGATGTGTATCCATCAAAAGGATTGATATGAGTAAACTTAAAGGGATAATTCTGAGCATTGAGGATACGTTAGTACCCAATGGAGACTTAGACAGGGAAATTTTTGCGGAAGTATCAAAGTTTATCAAATACCTTAAACATAAAAATATCGAGTTTGTTGTATTTACGAATCGGGAGTGGTCTTACAATAAAAAACAAAGCCTCGAGGATTATCTGAAAGGTCAATGGGGAGATTTCAATTATTTTTGCCGAGCTACAGATAACAGCATACCTGCTAAACCTCGTGCTGAAGCAACTGCGTATATCTTGGAAAAAATGAATTGGGAAAGTAATGAAACTATTTATATTGGTGCGTCACAAAATGACATGCAGACGGCTGTAAATGGTGGACTATTATTCTTACGAGCAACGTGGTGGGCTAACAAAACAGACTATGGATTTGAATTTGAGTCTCCAAAGGATGTCGCAAAATTCATTGATACGTTTTGTTTAAGAGACCATTACTGGTGTTTCCAAATCAATGATAATGGTTTTGAACTTTATGCTTTAGCCCCATTTAGTACAATGAAGCCCGAATATACTTTATATTCCGAAGACGCAAGAGATGCTGCTAAACATGGTCAAGGGCATCCAGAATTTTGGGTAAGTGCATTAGTTACTAGCTTATATTTTACCGGAATTCACGAGCGTATCGATTATATTACGACCTATCCTGGACATCAGGCAGGTTCTGGTAATCCAATAATGGATCTGCCAATGGAAACCTTCGGAAAGTGTTTTAGAAAAAACTACATTCCGAATTTGATCGAGAGACACACAACAGCAATAAAATCGCAGCGAGCTCGAAATACAGGAGTCAGCATAGATCACAAAAACCAACTCAATACAATTAAATTAAACCCAACTCCGCGCAAGAATACCAATTCTGATTACGTCACATCTCCATTGCGAAATCACAAAACTGTTTTACTCATAGATGATATTTGTACTCGGGGGTATAGTTTAGAGTCAGCTCGAGCATACATTGAGCGAACAGGGGCTCGTGTAATAATGGCTGCTTGGTTGAAAACAATTAACACGGATATAGCTGTTTTGAATAATCTAGGAAATTTCAACCCGTATTCTGTAAACTCATTCACAAATGTTAGCGTCTCTAAATCTTACAGTTATGGAAATCACGTAATCGATTTACTTGCTCCAGCCGAATTAACCAAAATATTCACTGCATTCCGAAATTGGGACTGGCCAGCAGAAATTTGACAACAATTTAAAAAATTCTCATAAAAGATTAGCAAGATTTGAAGTACAGATTTTCATACTAGGGTACACCATATCTAGACACCAAACCCCCTTCTCACAGACTGTCAGTAAAAGGTTATATTTTGAATTTACAGATAATCTCATCTACGGTTCTAGACTCTATCATCATAAGGATTTGGCCCATACTCATTATCGTGCGACTGACCTTTTAAACAGTAGAAAATAAAGTTTACTATGGGTAGAAAAACCCAAGTCCCATTTCTGCCAATGTCATGCATTCTTCGCATAGCTAAACCAACCGCAGGTAATAATATCGACAAGACATATAGGTTTTCGAATATAGAAGCCGTTTCAGCATCACCAGTACTCACCCTAACTAAAGTGTAAATTGCCATCTGAACTAATGCACTGAATAGAACGAAAATCCAGAATTCTTTTCTAGTCGCCCTTCCATCAAAATCCCAATATCTTTTCAGAACAGGTATATACCACTTCTTCATTTTATCCCCTTATGTTGACTCACAAACGTTTCTTAATGTTGTTTGATAGAGCCAGTTTACTTAACATCGCCTATTACATAAATGCCTAATTGATATCTAGTTCAAAAGGTATACCCTGTGGGCCGAGCTTAAGCCATCCTAAAAAATATCCTTTTAGTTGGTTCATTACTGTTGACTTTTATTGAACCACGAACTACATTGTGAGCCATACTTAATGAACCAAGGTGAATCACTATGAACATGACAAGCAACGGTATTGTGTATGGCTATGCCCGAGTCAGTACGGATGACCAGACATGTGAGAATCAACGTTTAATTATCCAAGGTAAATATCCAAACCTGAAGAAATGGTATCAGGATGACGCTGCGTCTGGTACTGTCCCTACATCACAACGCCCTGCACTATCTAAGGTCTTGGAGCTTGTGGAAGCTGGAGACACACTTGTAGTTGTTGCCATTGATAGACTTGGACGTGACACTCTGGACGTCTTGAACACGGTGGAGACCCTCAAGAAGAAAGGCGTTAGTGTGGTGTCTCTAAGGGAAAACTTTGACTTGGCTACGCCCATAGGTAACTTCATGCTCACATTGCTTGCTGGTCTTGCAGCGTTGGAAAGAGGAACCATTAAGGAACGCCAAATGGCAGGCATTAGGCGAGCTAGAGCTGAGGGCAAGAACTTAGGTAGGATAAAGACTATAGATGACAGCCATGTAACCAAGTGGAGAGCGGATAACAATGCTTCTATTGCTGAGACAGCCAAACACTTCAACATCTCTTTGAGTTCAGTTAAGCGGGCTTGCAAAATTAGATGAAACTAAGAGCCAGAGGGTACTAAAGCTCTCGTAAGTGATTGAAGTTTTTAACTTGAGCACCTTTTACTAACAACATACGATACAAATCAAAATCATCGGTTAAGACTTCTGTTTTATCATTTACAAGATTATGAATTCCCGCATCAGTCAAGCCTAGTTTCTGATATTCGAATGTTAAGGAGACTTCGGAGCTTTTAACATAGTGTTCGCTCCACTCTTGTAGTGCCGAAGCAAGAATGGCTCGAGCTTTATCCAAATATTTCCCATTTAACACACCCAATAAATTACTGGTCTCTGTGGCTATGTTAGGAGTGATTATTACACGCCGAAATGGCTCAAGATATTCGCAAAGAATTTTGTAGTCTTGGACAGAATATTGCCTAGTCCTTTTGCACACACTAATATGCTGCTCTGAAACTTGGCCGACTATCCATAAAGTCAGCATGTTTGTATCAATCAATAATGCCCGACGATCTGTCATTAATCGCGTATTTTCATTGATTTAACGTTTCCAGTTGTGGCATCTACACTGAATACTTTATAGACTCTTGGAAGGACTTCCTGACTAATACCGTAGGCACTAGCCAACACGTTAAAAGCACCCTCTCTAACAGCGGTTTCGACCCACCCCAATGTGATTAACCATTTTTGCTGATACTCTTCAAACTCAACCTCTTCGACTCTTAAATCTTTTAACCTTGAATCAGCGAATATCTCCTTGGCATATTTCTTTGATGCATCAACTGCTTCTTTTACAGAAATCATGGAAATCCTGTCTACTAGGGGCTAGTCGTAAAATTATAGACATAATCCTACATTCTTTTTATGTTCCTTTCACCTATCAAGCCCAACACAAGCCCTCCCCTAAAGAACGACCCATGAAGCATTATCTTGGCAGGGTATAGGCATTAGCATTGCTGCACTATATTATTGCGCTCACGTAACAACAAATAAGGCTGCATATCATGTCTATGGACTGGAATTGGTTCTTCACTTCAGTATCTCAATCAGCAGCAGCTATTGTGGGTATTTTCGGCGCTTTCATTGTTACCAAAATATTAACCAATCAGACCGCTTTTGCAGGAAATAAGGTTAAGGCACAAGAATTAATTTCTGAAGGTAAGAGACTGATAGATATAGCATCTCACAAGCGATTCGATTGGTATAACGACCAAAAACTTAAGGAAGCTGGATTTTTAATGAGACATTCCTATGAGTTGGGTCATAAAATCCCTGCCAAAGACTTCTATAAGCAGATTAAATCTTTACCTTATGCAAATAAAGAGAAGACTATTTTTCAATTAGGATTAATTGCGGCTGAATGGTTAGAACTAAATAAAACACAAATTGTTACGAATAGTAAGCGTTTATTAGAGCATGAATTTAACAATGCAACTCTGCAAGCTGCGTTAACGGAGGAGCGTAAGAATATTGATGAGGTATATACCGAAGCCTTACATTTAACTCGCGTTGTCTCGAACTTTCATGCAACTACATCTCAACATCCTGAATCATCCCAAGCTATTACATCATCTTTAAGATTTGTTTTTGGATTATTTGTTGTTGGTGTAATTTACCCCTTGAGTTTTCTACCGGTACCGCTTAACTGGGAACCTGCCTTAACGATTTTAGGTATACCCACTTTCTGGATATCTTTTCGAGGTGTCTTACTTCTGCTCATATTTCTTATGTTTACATATATGCTTTGGATGTTTTATAAGATGAATAATGAAATGAAGTACCCTGTTGAATTGTTGCAAGAGCTAGAGCAATATAAATCACTATCTACATATTCAGAATTTTTCAGTAATCGGGAAGCTAACGAAAAGTCATAAATTAAGCGGCTAAGCTTTCAACACTGGCAACTCTTCCCAGCTCGCAAAGTTAGGACTCTTTAGCTCTCTCTTCATCGCCCAATCCTTATGGACACCCTCAGAGGCCAGCTTAATGGTCCCCCTGGAATACTTGCGATTGATTGAATCCATAACCGACATTAGAGCGTCTGCCTTAGCATTACCTTCAATAAAGCCAAACATATCCGCTTGCTTACCATCGGCTGGGACTAGTTCAGTCAGCATGACTCCGCACTTCTGGTAGTAAATGTCTTTCTTAAAGATGGTCTTAAGAATCCCTAGAGCGACATTGTTTATCTGCAAGGTGTTGTCTATGGGAGCCGGTAAGCCCACCACGCGGCTAGCACCGTAATACTCAGCCTCATCGAAGGGGCTATTCTGGATAAAGACCATCACGGCATTCGCATACAAGCCTTTCTCTCTCATTCGAGCTGTAGCGGTGCTAGCGTGAAAGCTAATGGCCTCTCTAAGCTCTTTCAAGGTGTTCACTCTTCTGCCGAAGGAACGGGAACTCATGACCTGCTTAGCGTCCGGCATCTCCTCATTGAGTTCATGGTGTGCCTCACCATTTAGCTCTTTAACCGTACGCTCTACAACTACTCCAAATTCATCACGAATGCGCTTAGGGTCTGCGTTTTTCAGCTTAAGGACGTTGTGTATTCCCCGCGCATTCATACGTTTCTCAAGGCGCTTGCCTATGCCCCACACATCGGACAGCTTAAGAGACTCCATAATGCTGTTTAGCTCGGCCTCTGGCATCGTTACCAGGTCACACACCTCATTGAAGCGTGGCATCTTCTTAGCGCAGTGATTGGCAAGCTTAGCAAGTGTCTTAGTGCGACCATAGCCGACACCACAAGGAATCTTAGCCCATTGCTCTACCGTGTCTCTCATCTCCCTACCATGGGCGGTTAGGTCGCCCTTGTAGCCAGTCATGTCTATGAATGATTCATCAATCGAATAGACTTCAATACGTGGCGCGAATTGCCTGAGAGTCTCCATAAAGCGGTTGCTAGCGTCCGCATAGAGTTCATAGTTAGACGAGAAAGGAACCACGTTAAGCCGCTCAGCTTCTTCCTTGACCTCGAACCATGGGCGGCACATGTACAGCTCAAGGACTGCTTTAGCCTCCCTGCTTTGTGCAATCACACAACCATCATTGTTAGACAGCACGACAACCGGCTTTCCCCTTAAGTCTGGCCTATAGATTCGCTCACAGTTGGCATAGAAGTTGTGACCGTCAATATGTCCATAGACGTATTCAAAGCGGCTTGGTAATGGCATATGTGACCACTCCAAATATCCGAAGCTCTTGCCCCTCAGAGAACACTACAGGCTTGTATGAGGGGTCGTCTGAATCCGGCAATAACTTCACTACTCCGCCCCATTTATAGAGCCTCTTAACCATCCATTCGCCATCGACAGCGGCCACAACTATATCGGACGACCTTGGTGTCTTGGAGCAGTCTACAATTACCATGGTCTCATCGAACACTCTAGCCCTATTCATGGAGTTGCCCGTAACCATGAAGAAGTAAGTAGCAGGTGGATTTGTGATTAGATGCTTATTGAGGTCTAACAGCTTCTGCTCATAGCCCTGAGCCGGTGAAGCGAAGCCAGAGTGACCACAGGACACCTTCTCGCTGTAGACAGGATGCTCCTGGAGCGGCGGCATTGGGTGCGCCTTGAAGAGTGCTATAGCTTGGCTTTGGAGGTCAGTGACCATACATTGAATTCCTGTTACAGAAATCAAGATGGTATATATTATTCAAATGAATTGCTAGTAAAAATTTATCTCAGTTTTATCTAATGCGACAAAATCAATAGCTCAGAATTGATATTCAATTACTTTAAAATGATTGAAATTCATCATTCAAGTTTTATTTTGGCTTTGTTTCTCCTGACTTTCATAAGCTGTTTAGCATCTCTTTTGATTGCATGTTTAGCATTAGAAATGACTCTTTTCTCTTGTACACCTACACTTTTTGCAACTGTTGTTAATTTACTGCGTATTAAATTAATTTCATCCGAATAGACATCGATTAAAGGTTTTTCAATTAAGAAACTTGAAACCCTATCCAGACCGATCCAATCTCTATTATTAATTAAAGAATTCATTAATGATGGAATATCTTTTTTCAAATTTGCTAAGTTTTCTATTAAAACGGTTTCGAGTGATGCCCAAAAATTATTATTAAAAGTTTTTTTAGATTCGCTTATAAGATTCAATGCATATATCGCAAGTTTATTTTTGCTTCTTTGACTCAAATGCACATAGGCAACTTTAAAAGCCCTTGCATCATGAGAAATAGCATCAGACAAAATAGATTTCAATGCAGTTTCTAAATTTTTGTTAATTTTCAAACTGGGTAGTTTTCCTAATGCTCTTGTAGAGCTCGTGTAAGAAATAACAATAGATTTCCAGCCTGCTGTATTGAGAGTCTTAAAATATTCGCTCAATTTATTGATTAATCCTGAAGCCTCATTCCAATAAATTTCAATAATGGGCGCATAAATATAAAATCCATTAGCGGTAATCTGAGATTTTGTAATACCGTCTATCAAATTTTTATTCTTTACTAAGTACTGTATCGATTGGTTTCTAAAGTTTGAATTAATAGGATCTTCGCTAACAACTGTTAGAAACTTTTGCAATTCCAAATTCAACTTATCAACATCAAATTGTTGATAAATCTGAGATTTGTTGGAGTGTTGATTGAATATAGAACTAGCAAACTTGTTGTAATTTTTAAACTGTAAAGCGTAATCAATTATGCATCTTTCCAGCTCATAATCCTCTACAAGCTGAGCCATAATTTCGAGCAAATCCATGCGTTTTTCTGGATAAGAAAGGAATTGAGAAATGAATGATTTACCACTGTTTGCATCACTATTTGAACCTGATACAAGGTCTAATCCCGGATCAACCAACAGAATACAAAGTATCAATTTTCCTAAAAACTCATCGCTTAATATCGTGGCTTTACCCAGATAAAGGAAAAATATTTCGCTTGAATGTAGATTGTCAGCAAATTCAAAAACGGCTTCAATATTCTTGGCTTCCAATATCAATTCTAAGACGTTTTCAATTTGAGAATCTGTCAATGCAATATCGAGGATTTCAGAAGAGACTTTATCAAGTACTTCTTGATAAAGTTCTGAAAAATTTAGTTTATAAACCCACAGAAGTAAGATTTTCTTCAACTCATCGAAATTTAATAGTTGTAGATGTGCAACGATCTCCTCATGCGATACACAGGGTTTGAAAATCTTATAAAAATCAAATTGATTCTGATGATATTCAATGAATAAACGCCATTCGTTTACACCTAAAGGAAGTGCAAATGAATACTCATCGAATTGACTGAATGTTTCTTTCAAATCAAAATCATTAATCAAACTATTGAAATTTTGGCACCATTCTCGCGTGGTGTTAATGTCGGGGCGAAAGCTGAGAGGAGTAGTTTCTGAAAGCTTAGAGTTTTGTAATGCATTAATGACTTTTTTTCTGACTTTTTCAGATTGCTCGTCATGCATTACTAATAATGTGGTTAATCCTTTATTAGCGTTTTTTTCAATCAGCGGAAGTCCTGGTAATTCATCAAGTTCAGATAGAGCAATCTCAAGTGAAGTAGTTAAATGAATTCTAAACAATTCATAAAAATTTTCCATAACACTGTGCATAGCTATAATGCAATTGAAGTATATTCGGGGAGTCAGCACTCCCGCATTCGGTAGTAATCTTCTAATTGCCGTACCTAAATAAGCTACAGAATATGCATTCAATTTAATTATGTTATTAATCTCCTTAGTATCACCTACTCTAAGCAAATCCTCGAACCTTGGAACATATATGAAAGATTTTGCCTGTCTCGCATCTTCAATATTGAAATATATTGAAGCATAAGCATCATCCAAATTCTTACCAAGTAAGTTTAGCGCTAACCTCGATGGAATTTTTTTATTAGTTAGAGCATCTACAAAGCTACTTTCCAATTTATTAGTATCCAAAAGGTAAGAGGCCAAAATTACTTTACTAAAGCTACGTTCCCAAAGAGTTACCAGCCATACTAAATCATTGATGAACGTTTTGATATTTCTTGGAGTCGGAGTTTGTACATTTCCATTGATAACATGCCAATCGAAAATATCTTTTATCTTTTCTGCTTCTTGACTTGAAATCTCCGCAAATGAGTTGATTAACAAATCCTTCAAGTATTGGTGCCAATTAATACTTACGGGAGGAGGAAGGATAAATTTGAGTTGAAATATTTTTTCAAAAAAATCTGCTTCTTTATTCTGATTGTCAGCTCGAGGAATAACAACCCATAGGCGGTTAATCCAATCATCAACTTCACTATCGAAAGATGAATGGTCAATAAATGATTTAAGCATTGACCAAACTTGTTCATCATCATTATTTTTTAACCTATCCAAATTATCGATTACTATGACTATTCTTCTTGCTCTATTAGAGGCTAGGGCAATCTTCATAACAAACGAAAATAGCTCTTTGAATTCTATTGAAGTTAGATCGGGTTCTTCTACGTGGTCTGTAACTTCGTCAGTAATTGTTTTTGAAAGAAAAATACTTAGATTCTTAGAATTGAAACTTTTATTGAATATTTTGTATAAAGGTAAAAAAGCTACAAAGACGCATACCCAAAACAATATATGAATACCAACGGGCCACTCCATAAAGAAATAATCATCCATTGTGTACCCTCTAAACATATTAACTGCCATGAGAGCCGCAATGGGAAAGTAAAGTAATAAAGCAATGCTTGTTTTTGAATTGTCATCAACAGCTGGGGTTGTCTTCTTTATTACGTGTTTGATTTTTCCAAATAAAGAATCTTTGAATAGGATCCAAAACTCCTCATGTCGCTCGGTATCCTTCTTATACTTATTTGCTACCTGCTGATGTATATTCCTCAGTCTTCTAATTGATTCAACTTCAGATTCATGAGGAAAAGCTAACCAAGTTTTTCTCTGAATGCTATCAATAATAGTATTAAAAAATGCCCTTCTTAGAGGGTCACCAGAATGTATCCATGCGTCGTAATTTATTATCAAACTATGTTCGTCATCATCAAATTTCTTACTTAGTATTTTGACTACGGTTGACTTGCCTGAGCCCCACTGACCTTGAATGGATATGGTTTTACCGCCAACATTATTTATGATCAATCTGTGAATTGATTCAGCAATTTTTTTATGCGTCCCAAATTTATCTTCTTGGGCTGGAACATCACTAATTAATTTTGGTGCTGAGATTTCGTTATTCTTCAATTTGGTCCCCTTTAACTACAACATCCAAACCATATTTATTTTCAAGAATTTTGAACCTTATCTGTCATTCCAATCACATTAACTACTTAATTTTACATAGTAGTCGGTTAGCAGGACGAACCCCACGAGTGCTAATACTTCTCCCTTTTAGATTGGTTAGAAATCCATTAAATGAGATGGACTGATTTTCAATGTATCAGCAAGGACACAGATATTTTCCAAACTAATATTTCTTTGGCCTCGTTCAACCCCTCCTACATAGCTTCTTGCAAGCCCACTCTCTAAAGATAGTGATTCTTGTGAAAAGCCGCGCTCTTTTCGTAGTAAAGCTAATCGCTTCCCAAACTTAACTTTAACGTCCATACAAGCTTCCATAAAAGGAAACATGCTATGGATATGCCCACTATGAGACCACGCCCTATGAGTACACTCACTATGAGTGACATTTTAAGACTCATTTGATATGCTTTTCAAATAAATATCCTAACTAATAAAAAAATTCCTATGATGAAAAATTTCCAAATCTATAAACATCCCTTTTATGGTTTTGAATGCGTGAAGATCGGGTTCAGTTGGCCTGCATTATTCTTTGGTCCCATCTGGATATTTATTTCGAGATTATGGGCAGTGTTTTTTATATGGATCACTCTTTATGGATTGATCTTATACGTATCAGGCATGCCCCATGCAAATTTATCAGTACCTTTAGTTTTAATTGCAATATCAATTGCATTACTGATTACACCTGCTTTCCAAGGCAATGATTGGCTGATGTCCAGTTTGCGCAAAAGAGGATATGTGTATGTAAATATTGTACAAGCTTCATCTAAAGAAGAAGCCTTGGCAGTTGCAAACAATGCCATCCATACGACTGCAGAGGAATTTACCGCACCTGCAAATCCAGGTGTCGATAACTTTTTTGCTAAAGACACCAGCGTAATTTCATTTGAAGCAATTTTTGGTTTGATTTTGATGACCATTGGGCTCATCGCTTCACTGATTCTTACTAAGCCAAATGATCAGGATTTTCTAAAATACTTCTTAAGCGATAACAGAATGCAATCCGAAATCGCAAATCAAGTTGATCCTAGCAACACCATGTCAGCAATAGCTTTTCTTGGAGATATGTTTGATTTTGTCGCGTCTGGAAATCTGAAACATCTAAATGCAGAAGTTCGCAAAAAGGACTACCGGTTATTTGTTTTATATAGTATTGAGTCGGACATCCAGTCATATAGAGGAAAATTAGAAAAACTCAAATTGTTTAGTGGCGTGGATGCTTCAAGAGCATTAGGATTAAATTCCACGTATGTAGGTCTTTGGGGTAATTTCTACAGAATTGGAAACCGTCCATTAGCTGCGGGTGAAATAGTCGATTTATTTAGGCCAGAGCAGTCTAAAGTTGCAGAGGAAAACCAATTACAAAATATTAACATTCCCGATGTTTCAGCTTTTGATAACAAGCAATCAGACAGTTCTTTTTACATACCTGATTCAAAGACTGATGTGATACTTACTTTTGACCAGGCTTTATCTATTATTGAAGCATTACCTCTGATTCAAGAAACTTCTAAACGAATCATTGAGGATTCAAATGGGCAAGCCCATCCAAGGTTTTATCCCGCACACGATGACTACGGTTATGAATTACATAAAGGTAAAAAATATAATGCGATCAATTTTATTGAAGATCATGAAGATCATATGATGACCTTATACCGATTTTTAATAAGTCTTGATGGTAAGGAAATTTTGATTTGGGATATGGATTCTAATGAGTTCAATAAGATAGATTCGGAAAAGATTGATTCTTGAAGTAAATCAATGGATAAACCAAGGTTTGATGAAAAAAATTTTACGAAAAAATTTTGATATCAAATATTTCAGCAGCTCAAACCTTCATTTAAGGCATCTAGCCTAAAGGCCGACTTAGATTGAGAATTTTAAGGTACATGTTTTTTTATCTTAACTCTTTATTATTTATTTCCATAGATATTGTATTTATCCGTGTACAAATCTTTCAGACACTACTAAGACTACACCCACATAACACAGTGTATACGTACAACGGTAAAACAGATAAACATTCACATATTCCTTTCATCGAACACTGTTCGGACAAAAGCTTATCCAATATCTGAATGACTATCCAAAATGGTTACTAAGTATTAATAATATAGCGGATTGTCTTGATAACTGTAGTGATTGAAGGACTTACTTACATAAATGGTTAATCCCTCAATATCATAAATTGACCTTACATCTACAAGATTGCCTTTTTGAGCAAATCTAGTATTAGCATTTATCAAGTGGTACCAGTTTTCTCTAATAAAACTTTCAATTTTCACAAGTGTTCGTTGTGTGTCATTGTTATGCATAACAATCAAATGAATATGCAAACCTTCATTGATAGATCCGTTTTCAATGGCCCCTACAATTTTCAATCTTTTTTCCTTACGATCATATTGCCTACCATATAAAAATGAATTCAATCTTTTGCACAACTCTTGAGCACTCTCATCAAGTCTAATTCGATCTTTACCGAATGTGTTCAGAGTTAAAAAAAATCCTTCTTTATATTTGTTCAAATCGATAATCAAACCTTCTATCAATTTAGCTTTATAACTTACTTCTTCCATTTCAACCCTATTTCCCTAAACAATATATATCGATCTTTAATACCTAATATATTTAGTAAAAGAAACGAAGTCACACTTACCAAAACATATGGTTTTGGTAGTTTAATTAATGTTTTAATTGAAAATAATTGAAAGCTGAGATGGGTTTAAATCATAAAACGGAAGCAGAAATCAAAGATGCATTACAACGAATTCGTATTGGGTCAAAATATTATTCATTTAGACCGAAAGACTTCCAGGCCAAGCATTTGAACGGTAAATGGGCTGTATATTTTACATACAACGAAACTCCAGGACACGAACTACATGTAAGGAGGGGTGGAATTAGATATTTTAAAAGCTTAACGGCTCTTACTAAATGCCTAGCGAAATTAGGATTAAGTGAATTAAAAGTTTTTTTATGAAGAGGTTATTAATCTGTTGATACAATCTCAAACAATACATAACAGACTCAAACTCAAAACAGTTTAAAAGAGTTAATGCATAAAAATCTGAACGCAGATTCAATAAAAGTCAAACAATCAGGTGTCAAAATAAACGATATATTTTTCAAAAAGGGGATAAAACATGACCATACTCAGACTGATATTACTAGCATCGCTATCGATTATCTCTAGCATCTCAGCCTATGCTGAGTATTTCGGTAATCTGAATGATCCAATCTCATCAATCTATATTGAAGAAAATAAGATTCGTGGAGCTCATAATGTTTTTAATTTGATCGACTCGACTTCAGTTACAAAATATTCATTGACTCAAGTCATCAATATCCCAACCGTATCCGCCAGTTTGCAATCGATCTATTTCATCCAAGAAACAAATCATGAAGGCTTAGTAAGCCTGAATATTAACGGTGTAACATTTGATCGCCCAACACGCAGTGTTGATGGTGGAGATCTCTACTCAATATTAGGCTTCGATCTGAGGAACATGGTCACCAGCGGAAATCTACATCTTACGTTTCACAGCGAACCATTTGGGGGATCCAGAGTTGCAACAACTGATTCGAATATATTATTTAACCCTGCTTTTGAGATAACTCAACATACTGATTATATTAATCCAATCGATAATTGGACTACGGTCGAAAATACAGGGAAAACATTACTGTTTGGACTTTATTACACTTCGGTTTCGGCAGTTCCAGAATCAAACTCCACCAGCTTTCTCATATTAGGTTTTTTGGTGATTGGGCTATTTTGTAAACGAAAATCCACCTAAAAAATTCGTCATATAAAGGATTAATATGTATAAAGTCATCGTTTCAACTTTCTTATTTTTATTTGCTACATTTGCTAACGCTTTAATCATTCAAGATTCTAGACAAATTGTATTTGATTGGAATGAAGATGTTTCTACAATCTACTCGCTAGATATTCAAGGCAAATTATTTGATGTGTCCTTTAACCAAGCGTTTGGAACTCCAGATGTTAAGAGTCTTGGTTTACATGACCCCATCGAAGCACTTTTTACCATCTTAGAATTTACTAATAACACTTGGATTTATGAGACAGGCACGCCTTATAACCTGTCATTCAAATTTCCTTTTGCCACCTTCTCGAATGGTTTGGGAGGAAGGACTATATATGTACAAAATGATAATGAGACTTTTTATAGAGGTGACTATTCAGCGGGTTGGATATGGAGTGAGGTATCAAAGGCTGAACCTCAAGGTTTAGTTTACTTTAGACACGCAGTACCGAACGCATTTCTCACCACTGTACCGGAGCCTAGCTCATACAGCTTTTTATTTGTTGGTATCTTTTTCATACTGATCGTAATCAAGAGCAATAAAATTCAGCATTAGAATACTGTGATACAAATAGGTGATACACTTTCTCAAATTTCACACCATCATCGGGAAACTATTTTTATATAAATCAATAGGTTATTTAAATTTAGCGGTCGATGTTGTGAATCCCTCTTTCACCACCAAAATTTAAAACGGCTCCCAGAAATGGGAGCCGTTTTTCTTTCTAGCTTGTGTTTTATTGGTGGCCTAATAACCAAACTTACCTATTCGCTATTTCTTCCTTAAATTTCAGAACATAATAAGTACCACGTTTTGTTTCACCAGCCTTTTCAAGTGCACCCAGCTTTAAGAGCTCCTCAATATCCCTTAAAGCAGTGTCTGTAGAACAGTGGGTTATTTTTGCCCACTTTCCGGTTGTGAGATTACCTTCAAATTCATGCATCATCATATTGAGCACCTTCATTTGACGCTCATTCAGATAACCGCTTTTAGTTTGACTGGCAAGATGAGATAAATAAATGGCGCTTTTGATTTCTTTGTTTCCATTCAGCACAGCGCGCAACAAACAATTCAGAAACCACTCTAGCCAGTCACTCACTTCTAAAGAACCCTTCTGGGACTTTTCCAACACCTCATAGTAAGCATTGCGTTCGCGCAATATCTGGGCAGAAAGACTATAAAACCGTTGCGGCAAGCCATCGGACTGCGCCAAAGCCATATCACAAATAGCACGGCCAATACGCCCATTGCCATCATCAAATGGATGTAGCGTCACAAACCATAAATGTGCAAGCCCTGCTTTGAGTACTAAATCCAGCTTGTTGCCTGGATCATTAAACCAGTGAAAAAAATAAGCCATTTCGCTTTTAAGTGACACAGCCGGTGGTGCTTCAAAATGCACGGTCTTTTTGTCTATACTTCGGCCAGAAACAACTTGCATCGGTCCATCATTATCATTTCGATAGTCAGCAACAGTGATTTTTGTCATCCCGCTATAACCGGTAGGGAAAAGCGCTGCATGCCATCCAAAAAGTCTGTCACTTGTTAGTGGCTCAGTATATCTCCCGGTTGCATCCAAAATCATTTCTACAACGCCTTCGACGCCTCTGTCAGGTGGTGTTAATCCTCCATCTTCTATCCCCAACTTTTTAGCCAGCGAAGAACGAACCGATGCAGGATTTAATTTTTCCCCCTCAATTTCACTGGACTTCACTACTTCGTTTGTTAAAGATCTTAAGTTGATTTCTGCTGCCACCTTAAACCCAAGCGCTTGCATAGCGCCCAACAAGCGTCCGCGCTCAAGATGCACCTGGGATAGCAAATTAGAAAATCGCTCTACATCAAAATCCCAATTAGGCCACTCTTTTTTTTGCCAGATATATTCCATAGTATTCCGCTTTCAATACGGCAATAATCACACTATAGAAATGCAATGTCAATTATTACCGCATATTATGCGGCAATTAAGACGGATAATCACCGCATAATAAATACGCGATTCAGTTAAGACTCAACAAACACCTTAGCTAGTCAGACCCCGGTTTCATAATTCCAGGGGCAAGGTTCAACCCCCTCTTTCACCACCAAGATTTATAACGGCTTCCAGAAATGGGAGCCGTTTTCTTCATGGGCTGCGCATTACCTAATATTCATTTTAGATTCTGACAGCAATGTAAAAAGCTTTGCTAGTGCTAAAGAGCTTTATTAAAATAGTCAATTGAATCAAACTAATATCTCGCAGCTGATATCTCTAAGTAAGTGCACGCATGGAAATCAACAATAGTTTTGAATTAGAGTTTATTGCCTATTTTTCCATGCATCTGGAAAATTTCTACAGCGAAGAACATCACCCCAAAGATACCAGGCAACGGGATCGTTATTCTCAATTGATTCCTTTCATCAAAGAATCACCGTTTGCAGCCGCTTTGGAAAAATACAGGCAGATATCCATCGCAGACACTGACATCAGCCTGTTCAGCGACGCCACCATTAAAATGGCGCAAAGGCTGGCAAGGATTGAAATGGATCTGCCTTTAGTCCTTGATAATTAAAACTCTGCATCCCCAAACGCTCATCCAGAAGTAGGTCAGCCATTAAGTTAGTCGCCAATCTAGCCATCTCAGAAGATCTTAAAGCCGTCTTTAAGTATGTCATTTCTGTGCGCACGCTGTGTGAACTGACTGCCAAAACCGGCAGCCTGGATCAGCGATTCACCCCCTCCCCCACCGCCATAGAGGGCATGCTGGGTCACATGGCTGTGGCTTTTCGGCGTGAGCATGACTACCAGACTGAAATCACCCTCACCGGCGAATACCAGAATATCTTTGTGCGTGGCCGGGCGGATGGCTATGACCCTGAACTGAACCAGCTGGAAGAGGTGAAAACCTATAAAGGGCACCTGGACCGCATGCCTGAAAATCACCGGTTATTGCACTGGGCGCAGGCGAAGGTCTATGCGCACTTGATGTGTATGGAAAAAGAGCTGCCGTCCATCAACGTGGCCCTGGTGTATTACAACGTGAATTCCAAAGAGGAAACGCTGCTGGTTGAAGAATACTCGGCAGCGTCTTTGCAGGTATTCTTTGAGTCATTGTGCAGCAAATTGCAGGTATGGGCGGAACAGGAACTGGCGCACAGAGCCAACCGGAATGCGGAGTTATCCAGACTCAAGTTCCCCTATGCTGAATTCAGGACAGGCCAGAGAGTACTGGCAGAATCAGTCTATAAATCTGCCATGAAACAACGGCACCAGTTGATCCAGGCCACCACAGGCATTGGTAAAACACTGGGCACTGTCTTTCCCCTGTTAAAAGCGATGCCGGAGGCCAAACTGGATAAGGTCTTTTTCCTGACGGCCAAATCCTCAGGGCGTGAGCTGGGCCTGAATGCCATTCGCACGATTCAAAAGACCAACCCCGGCTTGCCGATCAGGGCACTGGAATTAACTTCGCGCGAGAAGTCTTGCGAGCATCCGGACAAATCCTGTCATGGTGAGTCCTGCCCGCTGGCGAATGGTTTTTATGACCGCTTGCCTAACGCCAGAATCGAGGCGCTGAAACAAACCATGATGGATAAAGCCACCCTCAGAAAGGTCGCGCTCAAACACCAGGTATGCCCGTATTACCTGGCGCAAGACCTGGCTAACTGGAGTGATGTGGTGGTTGGTGACTATAACTACTATTTTGACATGCATGCGTTGCTGTATGCCGGCACTGTGCTCAATGAATGGAAGGTCAGTGTGCTGGTTGACGAAGCACACAATATGGTTGAGCGCGCACGCAAAATGTATAGTGCAGAATTGAATTATGGCGCTTTCAACGACATGCTGGCCCATGCGCCGAAGTCATTAAAAGGTGTGCTGGAAAAACTGAATGTCAGCTGGGCGGCACTTAACCGCAGCCAGACTGTGCGCTATGAAGTGTATCCCCATGTCCCTGAAGAATTCGAAGAGTTATTGCAACGGGTTATCTCCAGAATCACGGATTACCTGGCCGAATACCCCACTTTCAATGATGCCAACGTGCTCAATTTTTATTTTGATGCGTTGCAGTTTTCCGCCCTGGCTGAAACATTTGGTGACCATTCGCTATTCGATATCACTAAAACCGAAACCAGTGTCGGCCTGTTTCAACAAGACGCCACGTTATGCATCCGCAATGTGATCCCTGCGAAACATTTAAGCTCCCGTTTCAAGGCAGCCCATTCCAGCACCTTGTTTTCTGCCACATTAAGCCCGTCTTCATTCTTCAATGACATGCTGGGCCTGCCTGAAAATACCAGCTTCCTGGATGTGGAGTCGCCTTTTGATGCCAGTCAATTGAAGGTGAAAGTCGCCAGGCACATTTCAACCAGGTTCAAAGAGCGTCATGCATCCCATGCACCGATTGTGCACTTGGTCGCCAAGCAATTCATGGAACGGCCTGGCAATTACATACTGTTTTTAAGCAGTTTTGATTACCTCAACGATGTCCAGTCATTGTTCAATAGCGTATATCCCCACATTCCCACCCGCTCCCAATTGAGAGTGATGTCAGAAAGAGACAAGCAGCAGTTTGTGAATGACTTCACCCTCACGTCTGAAGGTATCGCCTTTGCCGTGTTAGGCGGTTCATTTGGTGAAGCGATTGATTTAACCGGTGACAGGTTGATCGGCGCGTTTATTGCCACGTTAGGCTTGCCGCAAATCAATGACGTGAATGAGCAGATGCGCCTCAGAATGGAACAGATATTCGGCCTGGGTTATGAATACACCTATCTTTACCCCGGATTGCAAAAGGTCGTGCAGGCAGCCGGTAGAGTGATACGCACCACCAATGATGTTGGCGTGATCCATTTAATGGATGACCGCTATCACCAATCCAAAATCAAAAAACTCTTGCCCAAGTGGTGGCCGTCACCGGACCGCTAGACTGCTCCTCAAGACTCTACGAGAATTTGCGCTTCACTCTGAAAACCAATCCGCCAGGTTACGTTTCTTTTTGAGAGCATGATAATGAATAACATGGGCAATCGCTCATGAAAATCATTAATCCTTGAAAAAACTAAGGAAGGGATTATCTTGCAAACTTGCCCGGCAATCGCATTTATATACAATAATATTTTTCCAGATATTAATTATCGTGAATTGAATCTATGAAGATATGCAAAATTATTGGCGATATGACATCTGAAAATGCCGCGGAAAGATATCCGGTTGCGATCCTTTGCGACTATTGCTATCAGGCAGATGCCAAACGCGGTGACGATGCTCAGGTCGTAAGTAGCGAGGAATATAAATCCGAATTCGATGTAAGCTGTGAGGCCTGCTACAAATCGCTTAAGGAAGAAATGGATGAAACCAGCCCCATGACCAGCGACTAATCATTCGCCAGCGACCCAAGCTCTCAAGTAATCAGCGCTGGTATTACAACACCTCTAACAGCGCAATCAAAGCAGGATCTAATCAACTATCTAGAATCATGCACACATATCATCGCAACAGCATTCCTCTGAAATAACGAGTCTGATTGGAACATAGACCTGAGTGATGGGGATCCAAAAATGAACATTTTCATGAGCATAAAATCATAAGGGTTTACTAAATAGATTGATCAAGTTTGATTGCTGCGAATGAAGCTTTCGGCAAAAATAAAATCAAAGCGCCTCGAAATCATCCAGATCGTCGAGAAAAATCACGCCTTATTCCCACGCATACTGTTCAATGATTTACACGGTTACGACCTTGATGAAACATTCCTGGAGATCGTAGTGGACCGCACTTACGAATTCATGCCAGAAGATATCGGCAAAATTCAACGTCAATTGGAACAGTTGTTAGATGCCGCCATATACGTGTTTACACCCAACCAGCTACCCGACTCGCATCGCGAAAAACTGTTGGCCACTGCCACAGTGATCTGAGTTCATCCTCTTATACAGGGCTAATGAAACGAATTTCATTCGTGCTCTGGATAATATGGCTTTGCATGAGTACCAATCTGTTTGAGAACAATCCTACATACAAATCAGAGTAATCACACTCGATATTCCCCATCCCCTTTTTTAAACTGGCCACTCAAATCAATAATATTTTTTGGAGAGCGAATATGGCTACAGTCACCCGTTTATTTAAAGATCAAGAGAGTGCAGAACGTGCCTATCTTTCTGCTACTGAAGCGGGTTACACCCCTAATGACATCAACGTCATCATGTCTGAAGAAACGCGTGAGCGTTATTACGGCAAACACGCAACACTGGAAACAGAAGTAGGCAGCAAAGCGGCTGAAGGCGCTGCTATCGGTGGCGCACTGGGTGCCACCGCCGGCGCGATTGCAGCAGCAGTCGCTGCGGTAGGGACTGCGATTGTAGTACCCGGCTTAGGCCTGGTGATTGCCGGCCCTCTGGCAGCAGGCATTGCCGGTGCAGGCGCAGGTGGCGTCACTGCCGGCCTGGTCGGTGCGCTGATCGGCTGGGGAATTCCGGAAGATACCCTGAAGCAGTACGAAGCGGATGTAAAAGATGGTGGTATTTTAATCGGCCTTAACTCAAAAAACGATGAAGATACCCGCCGTTTCCAAAGTGCCTGGGGCACTCCAGAGCTTGAGCGCGTATAACTAGCGTTGGCATTACAAAAACCACCTTTGGGTGGTTTTTTTATTCACCTCTTCAGTCAAAAATCATTTTTATATCCACCGAAGTTTGCATTATTTCTATATTTATGGAAATATGGAAACTATGGACACCACAACAGCAGTGATACAACTTTCAGCCATTGCCCAGGAAGCACGTCTGGAAATATTCCGCTTACTTGTACAAGCAGGTGAAGAAGGCCTGCCGGCAGGTGCAATAGGCGAACAACTGAAGATTCCTGCAAGCACCTTGTCTTTTCACCTCAAAGAACTGACCCACGCCGGGTTAACCAGCTCACGCCAGGTCAGCCGCTTTATTTACTACACTGCCAATTACCAAGCGATGAACACGCTGCTGGGCTACCTCACCGAGAACTGCTGTGCAGGCCAGACTGCGTGTTGTCCTGACCTCGATTGCCACCCAAAAACGGAAAACAAGTTATGAAACGTATGCACCTGCATGTCGCCATCGATAATATCCCGCAAAGTATCCAGTTCTATTCTGCGCTCTTTGGTGCCGCCCCCACCGTTGAAAAGCCTGACTATGCAAAATGGATGCTGGAAAGCCCACACGTGAATTTTGCGATCAGCTCGCGCGGTGCCAAAGCTGGCCTGGACCATATCGGCATCCAGGTTGAAACAGAAGAAGAACTGGATGAAATCAGGACAAGACTGGAGCAAGCCGAGATGTCACTCCTGACCCAGGAGGGTACCACCTGCTGTTACGCCAGGTCAGACAAGCATTGGGTGCAAGATCCCTCCGGCATTGCCTGGGAAAGTTACCGCACGCTGGAAAGCGCACCCACGTTTAACAATGTAGAAACCGAAGGTGCATGCTGTACGCCAGTAACGCAAGCCATACAAATCACCCCGAGAAAGTCAAAAGAACATCATGGCTGCTGCTAACCCATCCGCAATCTCTAGCTTTGAACGTAACCTGACCTGGTGGGTGCTGGGCTGCATCGTGGTCGGTATCGCATCGGGTCAAGCCTTCCCTGCTTTCTTCCAGGCCGCAGGAGACCTCAAGGTCGCCGAAGTGAACCTGCCGGTGGCGGTACTGATCTGGCTGATGATCATCCCCATGCTGCTCAAAATCGACTTCAGCACCATGAAAGAAGTCCTCGCGCACAGCAAAGGCATAGGCGTAACCCTGTTCATCAACTGGATAGTCAAGCCGTTCTCCATGGCCTTACTGGCCTGGCTGTTCATACGTCACCTGTTCGCAGACCTGCTACCGGCAAACCAGATCGACAGCTACATCGCAGGGCTGATTCTGCTGGCTGCCGCCCCCTGCACGGCGATGGTGTTTGTCTGGAGCCAGCTTTGCAATGGCGAGCCTAGGTTCACGCTGTCACAAGTGGCCCTCAACGACACCATCATGCTGTTTGCCTTTGCGCCCCTGGTAGCGCTGTTGCTCGGCCTTTCCAGCATCACTGTGCCTTGGGAAACGCTCTTTATATCGGTGCTAATATTTATCATCGTGCCTGTGGCTATCAGCCAGTTACTGCGCAAGATCATGCTGGCTAAACGCCAAGGTGCGTTGGAGACTTTACTCAAGCGACTCCAGCCCATTTCCCTGTCTGCCCTGCTGGCGACTCTAGTTCTGCTGTTCGGCCTGCAAGGCCGGCAGATACTGGAACAACCCCTCATCATCGCCTTGCTGGCCGTGCCTATCATCATTCAGGTGTACTTCAACTCCATGCTGGCTTACTGGCTGAATAAAAAGCTCAAAGTCGCCCACTGTGTTGCTGCGCCGTCTGCGTTAATAGGTGCTTCCAACTTCTTTGAGCTGGCCGTCGCCACCGCCATCGCACTGTTTGGTTTTGATTCAGGCGCAGCGCTGGCCACTGTCGTCGGTGTGCTGGTAGAAGTGCCAGTCATGCTATCCGTCGTTTCCATCGTCAACCGTAGCCGCCACTGGTACGAAACCCACTAATGTTTGAAAGCATTCAATGAATATCCTGTTTTTATGCACCGGCAACTCCTGCCGTTCCATCCTGGCAGAAGCCACGTTTAACGCATTAGCGCCAGCCGGCATGCACGCCATGAGCGCAGGCAGCCAGCCTACAGGCGAAGTGCATCCGCGTTCCATCGCATTACTCAAGCGCGAAGGCATCGCTACCGAAGGCTATTACAGCAAGTCATGGGATAACCTGCCCGCAACGCCAGATATCGTGATCACAGTATGCAGTAATGCCGCCGGAGAAACCTGCCCGGCTTATCTGGGTAATGTGCTAAGAGCGCATTGGGGAGTGGATGACCCGGCCAAAGCCACCGGCACCGAAGCTGAAATTGAGGCCTCATTTGTCAACGCTTACTCCACCCTGCGTAAACGCATCGAAGCATTCTTAACGCTGGATTCCGAATTCCTCAAGGATAGTAAAAAACTTCAAGCTGAATTGCAGCGCATAGGCGAAAGCATAGCCTAGTGACTCTTTTGAGTCTCACGCAAACTTTTAATGAATCTATATTGCAATGAATTTAAATCGCCTGCGGCAGTCCTATCTGTTTAACCAAAAATGAAGGATCACAAATGCATGTAAGCTTTGAAGTCGCGCAAGAAATCATCGAGAAAGCAGTCGAGAAATCCAAAGAGATCGGCGTCAAGATGTGTATCGCCGTACTGGATTCTGGCGGCAACCTGAAAAGCTTCACAAGAATGGATGATGCCTGGGTTGGCAGTATCGATATCGCTATCAAAAAAGCAAAAACCGCCTGTTACTTCGCCATGCCATCTGGCGAAATCGGTAAACTCTCAGTGCCTGGCTCGCCTTTATATGGTATCGAGCACTCTAACGATGGCTTGATCACTTTCCCAGGTGGCTTACCGATTGTTGATGAAGAAGGTATGTTGATCGGTGCTATCGGCGTGAGCGGTGATACGGTTGAGAACGATCATTTGGTTGCGCAAGCGGGTGTGAATGTAGCTGGCGTCTGTGATGTGCCTAAGCATCCTTGGCGTACATAGCACTACTCACGCCAGTATTGCTTGAAACATTAATTCTACGGTAGAGGATCTAATCTCTCACCACTAACTTCAGATTAGCCGTTATTTAATTAATGGCTAATTTTTTGCCTAAATTCAACAATGGTGGTGTATAACGACGCTGCGCATTACGCCAATCAACTTTAGTCATCAAAATTAAATTCGTTGGCACTCGTCGTATTTCATTTAAATCCTTAAGTAAGTCCATGTCGAATCACTCAGCCCCTCAAATCCAACTCTCTAAAGCCAGACAAAACCTGATTATTTTTGCGCTCTCAATCGGCGCATTTGCAATCGGTGTGAGCGAGTTTTCCAGCATGGGTTTATTGCTAGAAATCAGCCGCGGATTAGGAGTATCGGAATCTCAGGTTGGCGTTTCTATCAGCATATATGCTTTAGGCGTTGTGGTGGGCGCACCCTTGCTGGCTATCTTTGGTGCTGGCCTCAAAAGAAAAAACTTGCTGCTTGGGCTCGCATTTATGTATGCCCTCGCCAACATTGCCAGCGCGCTTGCTCCCACTTACGGCACGATGCTGGTCGCACGATTTATTTCAGGCCTGCCACATGGCGCCTATTTCGGCATTGCCTCGTTAGTGGCAGCGTCCATCAGCCCGCCTTCGCAAAAGGGCATGGCCGTCACCAAAGTCATGCTTGGCCTGGCCGTGGCAATACTGGTGGGCAATAATGCAGTTGGGTATAGAGACAAATATCAAAATAAAAAGCTTTTTGAAGACTTTCTTGATGGCAAGGTATCAGTCGGGCCTGGTGGGAAAATATTTGAAGAGCTTGAAAAGGTAGAGAAAACTCTCAAAAGTGAAGTATCTGTATGGAGAAACTCTCTTATAGGTTTGAACACTTTCATAATAGGTATAGTGATAACCCTTTTTGGTCTTGCTTACACGGGCTTTAATAACCTTACCCAAGAAAAAATCAAAATAGTAGATAAGAAAATTGATAATCTAACCTCACTTGAAAAAGATATTGCATCACAAAAAGAAACACTAGCTGCAACTGAAAAAGAATATAAAGAGAAAATACGAGTCCTTAATGAAGAAATCCACTCTACCAGTAAAGAAAAGTATCCTAATAAACAACGAGCTCCTAAATAATGAGTAAAAATGTAGCTGTGTTTTGTGCTACATCAGCAATCATAGCTAAACCTCTTAATGAAATCGCATATACGCTAGGTGCTAACTTATCTAAGAAAAACCGTTCAGTTATTTGCGGGGGGACAAACACAGGTTTAATGAAGTCATTAATTGACGGCATTAATTCTGAAAACGGTCAAGTGACAGGAGTTATTGTTAAAGATGAAGAATCTCCTCATCCTAATCTAACGCATATTAAATACTGTGTCGAAGTAACAGAAAGAAAACGTTACTTTCTAGAAACTTCCGATGTATTTATTGCTCTTCCAGGAGGAATAGGAACTTTCGATGAGTTAATACATATTATTAACATGATGAGAGCTGGGGTGCACAATAATAAAATATTGATTCTCAATATTGATGGATTCTATCAACCACTATTGAATCAATTAGAAATGATGGTCCAGTGTGGTTTTTTAAAAGATAAGTATTTAAGAAAAATAATAATTGAATCAACTATGTCTAATTTATTAGATCATTTTTAATCGTCATTCTCTTAAGTATTAGTAATCCAGTAAGGCTACCATATTACAAAATAAAACGGCTTCCGTTATAAGAAGCCGCTTAGATTTAAAGTTTTCTTAAAATTTTGAATTTTTGAAATTACTCAGCATCCTTTTTAGATTTAAAGCGATTGAATAAACTGCAAGGTGCTTTCTCTTGTTCATCGGCTGTCATCGCCTCACTACCGCAATGCGTATGATGCCGATCGTTTTCTCAGAATCTGCAAAAAAATACTGCTCAGAATCATCAGTCCTACGCATGGCAGTAATCAATCACAAGAATGCCATCAGTTTAAAACTCATATCAACAAAAAAAGTAACCTTTAAAATAAAATTTGACAGGTTACATTTTTCATGCAATCATTCGTACCAATGTAACCTTTTAAATTAAATATTAAAGGTTACTAACTTCAAATCATGAAAGGAATGCACATGAAGAATCACTTGTTATCAGGTTTATTTTTAACCCTATCCACTTTTGCCTTTGGCTTAACAGAAGCCGCTCAGGCGGCTGAGCAGTCGCATCAGGCTGTTGAAATCAAATATCTGAAAACCGAAGTGCAGGATACGAAGATCTTTTACCGTGAAGCAGGCGACCCTAAAAAGCCTACGATTATTTTGCTGCATGGCTTCCCTACTTCTTCATTTATGTACCGCAATATCATCCCCGTATTGGCTGAAAAATATCATGTGGTTGCGCCTGATTTGCCTGGCTTTGGTTTTACCGAGGCGCCTGACAGAAGCAAGTTTGAATACAGTTTTAAACATCTGGCCGAGGTGATGGATGGCTTTACGCAAAAGCTTGGCCTGAATAAATATGCGTTGCAGGTGTTTGATTATGGCGCGCCGGTGGGATTGCGTTTGGCGTTGGCGCATCCTGGACGGGTGACGGCGATTGTGACCCAGAACGGCAATGCGTATGAAGCTGGTTTAGGCGATGCGTGGGACCCGATCAAAAAGTACTGGAAAGACCCGACGCTGGAAAACCGCGAGGCGTTGAGGCAGTTTTTAAAACCGGCAGGATTAGCCTGGCAATATACACATGGCGTGAAAGACACCAGCCTGGTCGCCCCCGAAACTTATACGCTTGATTCTGCATGGATGGCGCGCGGAGAGAATGAAGAAATCCAGCTAGACCTGTTTTTGAACTATGCGAGCAATGTGGCGCTGTACCCGAAATTCCAGCAATATTTCAGGGATTACCAGCCGCCGGTGTTAGCGGTGTGGGGCAAGAATGACCCGTTCTTTATCCCAGCCGGGGCGGAAGCTTATAAACGGGATAACAAGCAGGCTGAAGTATACTTATACGATACTGGTCACTTTGCGCTAGAAACACATTGGCGTGAGATCGCGGCGCAAACAGTAAGGTTTCTAGATAAACACATTAAATAGTTAAGCACCTTAAATAACTTTTAGATGACAGGCCAGCCTCGTGCTGGCTTGCTGACACAACACTATGGCTGATTTGAAATATTTGAATACTTCTGTGGGTGGGCATTGCGCGCTTGAGCTGATCAACACGCAAGAGATGGTCAATGGCGTGCTCACCGACCGCTTGCAGAATGATGCGGCGGTAATCGCCTGGGTGGAACAGACATTTATGCTGAAACCTGCGATTGCGGCCAAAGCATTGAATGGCGATCTGCTGGCTGATGTGCTGGAATTGCGAGCCATATTGCAGCGTTATTTAAGCAAACATCAGTTAGCCAAGAAAGATATTGATTACTTAAATAAAACACTCACACAGTTTAAGTCTTACCAGCAACTGGTTGAAAAAATCGGCGGGTTTGATAGCCAGCAACGGATCATCCTCGACTCTAACGAAACGCTAACTGGTTTAATCGCCGATGCAGTATGCGAACTGATTGCGCTGGGTGATCAGGCATTGATCAGGAAATGCGAAAGCGACGAATGCGTGCTGTGGTTCTACGACACCACCAAAGGCCATAAACGCAGATGGTGCAGCATGGCGACCTGCGGCAACCGGCATAAGATCAGGAAGTTCAGGGCGAAGTAATTAAATAACGCTTTTCATAATTATTTAGCGACGTTTTGAGTTGTATAACCTTTTTAAATCCATAAGATTTTATTATATGCAAACAGCATACAAATAAATCATAAAATTAAAATTCTTTGTTAATCAATAACATTATTATATTTACGAACAATTTGACAATTCACCACCTATTTATATATGCTGTTTGCATATAGCATATAGGACGTGAGTATGTCATTCTCAGGCAATCAAAAGTCAGCTTCAATGAGACGTGCCAGCAACAGGCAATGGTCACTTAAACCCCTCGATCTTGCGGTTTTATTCATGCTGATCATTTTACGCAAAGAGCCCAAATACACTTACGCTACACTTGCCAAATTGATGAAACTTTCACAATTTGAAGTGCATGCATCCGTTCAACGCTTGATAGCTGCAAAGTTAATTGTTGATGCAGGAGAGTATTTCAGGCCTGTAATAGAAGCGGTCAGGTATTTTGTTTTATTTGGAGCAAGTTTTTGTTATCCGGCAGTAAGAGGAGAGGCAACTATCGGATTCGCTACTGCGTATGGCGTAGCACCACTGAGTGAGAAAGTCTTGTTTTCTCAGGAAATGCCTCCGGTCTGGCCTCATCCCGAGGGAGATCAGAGAGGTTTTGCGCTGATGCCATTGTATGAAAATTTGCCATTAGCAGCCAAAGCCTGCCCTCCATTATATGAATTACTAGCACTGTTTGACGCGTTACGCATGGGGCAAGCAAGGGAGCGAGAACTTGCCACGCAACTGTTAGGTGAACGATTACAATAATGATCAATGATCCTAACAGGGAAATATTGCTACTAATCGCAAAAGCTCTAGGCGAATTGCGAGATCAGGTAATCTTTGTAGGGGGCTGTGCAACTGGCCTACTAGTGACAGTCGAGCGTGCACAAGTGATACGCCCAACAGATGATGTAGATATCGTGACGCAAGTTGCTACCACAGCTGAATATCATCAACTTGAGGCGCAGTTACGTAGCAAAGGATTCGAGCAAGACATGCGGGGAAATGCTCCCATTTGTAGATGGCGTTATCAAGGAATTGCTGTCGATGTCATGCCTACCGATGAAAAAATATTAGGCTTTGCTAACCGCTGGTATCCACTTTCAATTAAAACCGCGGATTTATACACTTTAAATAGTGAAGTCAGCATTCGTTTGATTTCCGCCCCCGCATTTATAGCCACTAAACTTGAAGCATTTGCGCATAGGGGTAAAAACGATATGTTGCTGAGTCATGATCTTGAAGACATCGTCACTGTCGTGGACGGTCGACCATCGTTAAAAGATGAAATTGATACGGGTCCAAGAGAATTACTGGAATATATTGCCGAGAAACTCAGCAAACTAGTCAGTAATGAAGTGTTCTTATCCGCCCTGGCGGGGCACTTACCAGGCGATACTGCCAGTCAGGCACGCCTGCCATCTTTAGAAAGAAAATTAAATGAATTGGCTAGCATGCTTGGTTAATCATGCTAATCAATTGGCATAGCCTGTATTTCAACTTCAGCTGCCTGCTTAATTTTAAACTCTATAACTCAACTATAAATTAGGCAGTAATTTTTCTTGAATTAAATACTAATCATATAATTGCAAATACACTTTCTCTCCCTCTTTAGTTAAGCCTTCCGTATAAGTTTTAACCAATCGTTTACCTTTCAAATCCAAGCTAAGGCGCCCAAAAAGAGCTGAAGCTGCCACATCTGGATATTTCTTTCTAAGTTGAAGGTAGTTTTTTGCAGTCCACATTTGGACAGCTTTTGCTAGTGCATATGCATTTCGACCTGCCTCATTAACCTTAGTAGGCTTAATGTGCCCCATCATCACATTTAAGCAGAATCCTAAAAGACTTGCTCCTTTGTAATTAGGACTTACAGCCAAGAGATTCACTTCATTGTAAATGAGCCGCCTCAATTTATGACTGACTATCTTCCAAGCCAAACCCTCTTTACTCAATTCAAAAAAGGAAAACCACAATGCACTATTTTGAACTGTTAAGCATGTATCTCTTGGCGAATTTATGCGGGCAGCGCAAATACAAAAGTTAAAAATTAAATGTGCGAGAAAATCATAAATATTGTCGTAGGATCTATTTTTTCGAAAGCTGGTTTTCGGCAAAGGTGAATCAAATTGAATGTCTATTAATTCGATCGCTTTTTTTACAAAAGCTACGACTGTTACAAGCTTTTTGTACTCTTCAGTATCTCTTACAACCTCCAAGCCATTGAGTTTATCTAAATCATCTAATGCATGACTCATCTCCATTAGTACACCTTCAATTGCCCAACTACGCTGCTTGTAGTTATAAACATTTAAATAATCTTCTAATGTAATTAGAAATGCTTGCCCATAAGCTTTCCATTGAGAGGCATCGAAATTTTTAGATTGTTCACGATCTAGAAAAAATGGTGAGACTGCACTCGTAGCGAATGCATCGATAAGTTTAAAATCGCCATACAATGCTTTACTAACGGGTTTCAAATGACCTAATAACCCAGAGTAAAAGTCATCCCCATCCTCCTCATATAGAAAAGACCCCTTATTCAAAATGGCTTCGTTAGTCATATTTCGAGCAAACTGAGCCAAAGAGATATTAAATTTTCTACTACGTGTCATTTCATCAAAAAAATATACCGCAGTAATTGAAGAGGTCGCTACTATATGCTTACAGAGCCTGCGATTTCCTAGTAACAAAAGAATATCGTTGGCATAAACTCGGTGAGTGATTTTTTTTGATTTTCCCCATCTTTCTTTTTCGAGCAAAGGATGCTGGTTTGCAAATTTCATCAATACTCGAGCAGACCGTGCAATCTCATCTGCAACAACCTTAAGTTCTTCATCTGACCCCTTGACAATAAAACTGTAAATCTGCCTTAAATATTCTCGAGCATTTCCTTTATTAAAAATAGGAGGTTTAATAAAGGCGTAGAACATCCAGGTCAAGAAAGTTGTGAAAAACAATAATCCTAAAAACATTTGCCAAGTTATGTAATCAAGATCATCAACCGCCAACACCCACCAGCCTTTTGCGTGCCAAACTTCAGTAAATAAAGTTAGCAAACCTATGATAGCTAATAAAAAATAAGATGTTGTGTAAAGCTTAAAAGGAGCAATAGAGAGTCGGAACTTGTATCTTATGTCTGTAATAGTGAATAAGACTGCCAATAAAGTAACTGCAGTCAAAAATTCTGAAAAACCAAAGATACTCTCGGATTTAATGGTTGAAATTGGTGTAAAACATATACGCCAGAAACAAACTTCTTCTACCATCTTATTTATCCTGCTTAAGCTTACTTAGACTCAATATAATCACTTAGAAAACCTTGTATCGTGTGGATAAACAGTTGCGGCTGCTCCGCATGTATCCAGTGATCGGTTGGCAGGCTGATGATTTCTGCATTCGGGAAGCGCTGCTTAATCTCAGCCACATCGCTTTCATTCACGTAATGGCTACGCTCACCGCGGATAAACAGGCTGGGCTTTTCAAAACGTACAGAAACAGCAGAGATAAGTTTTGCGTAATTTGCTTTAAGCGCTGGCAGGTTAATCCGCCATTGCAACTGCTCCCCTGCTTTCACCAGGTTGGTCAGCAAAAACTGGCGCACCATCAGGTTGAGGATAGATGGGGTTAATGCTTTATCCACATCGCTGCGCGATTGCATTTGGCTTAGATCTACAGCCTGCATCGCATCCATTAACTGGGTATGTTCATCTGCATAGGCGCGCATCGCCATATCGACCACGATCAACTTGCTGACAAGCTCTGGATATAGCGTGGCAAACTGCATGGCGACCTTACCGCCCAGCGAATGACCCAGCAAATAAATCTGCTCTAAACCCAAGCTGCCGCACAACTGCAACAGGTCATCTGCCATGTCCGTGTAGCTTTGCGATTCATTATGCGGCGAGCGGCCATGGTTGCGTAGATCGATACTGATCACCTGGAAGTGCTGCGCGAAGTGTTTGGCGATGCTGCCCCAGTTATCTGCCGAGCCGAACAGACCATGGAGAAGAACAAGCGGCTGGCCCTCGCCTGCGGTTTGGTAATGTAGTTGCATGCTTTAGATAGCCGGCATTCACCGGCTTTAGATTAGATATTAGGTGACTTTTTTCTTGACGGCGGCATCAAACATTTCATGGTTGATGGGTGACTCCAGGCGGCCATTATTCAGCAATGTCAGTACCAGGTCTATGGAGGCTTCATTGATGACAATCGCGCCGTTCTCGACTTGCAGCCCCCAGTTTTTCGATTGATTGACCTTGATCAGCTCTTCCAGGAATTTGGCGTCTTTGTAGTAACCGCTTTTCTGGATGGATGAGACTTTACGCAGGTAATTCAGGTTGGCGCCTATATGCTCTTTCAGCAAGCTGGCATCGTTGAAAATCTTCAGGTCGACCAACTCCTGCAGCACCACATCGCGGTTTTTCTCCATACCCGCGCGGAAATTCAGCGTACTTTCGAATTCCTTTTTATTGGTGATGAAAGTGGTGCCTTCAAAGGTGAAGAAATCGATCTGTGTATCGATGGTGAAGATATCTTTCTCATCCAGGTCTTTCAGTTCCTTGTCTTTGAACTGGATAAAGGACACATGCGACAGCCGGGCCGAGTTGTTGAATTTATTGATTTTCCTGTAGGCATAGATGGCTTTATCCTGGTGCTCAAGCTTGATCACCATCGCCCATGAATCCAGCAACTCTTCGTATTGCTCTACCTTGGGGTTGGCGGTACCTTTCTCGATCTCTGCCTGGATCAACATCACATCAGTGTCGGAAGAAGCAATGGTCAGCAGGCCTTTGTCCTGATCCGCCGTCAGGAAGTCGTAATCATCCAGCTGGTAATCTTTATCGAGGATTTTTTCGGTCACCGCATTTTTGAGTTTCTGCTCCAGTTTGGCATCGGTATCTACTTTCAATACTGAGTATCTGGCCTGCTGCTGGCTGAGCTTTCTCTTCACCAGCCAGAAAGTGGTCACCCAATGGCTGAAATCACTGGCGCGCAGGGCTTGCAGGGTTTGATTCACATTTAATGTCACTGCTTGCTCTCCTTGGCTTTTTCCTCTACCTGGGTGACAAAATACATGAGGTTAGAAAGACGCTTGATGGCACAGTAATCACCGACCTGGAAATGTTGTCTGGAGAGGAGCAAGCCCTGCTTTTCCTGCGTCCCTTCCTTGAACTGGCAGTCATACAGGCCGTAACCGGCCAGTGCCAGTACTGGGTTAACAAATACATTCTGCGTGCGGTAAGACAGCACGAACATCAGGCTTAAAAAGATAAACAGGCACAGCAGCAATTTCCAGTCGCCAAGGTCAAATTTGTAGAAAGACATCATATAAGGGATGGTATAGGTGAACATATCGCCGGACTTGTTGGAGACCTTGGAAATTTTCACCGGCACGCCTTGCTTGATATTGCCGGCCGCGCTCAGTGTGAACAAAGCGCTCAGCGCGAAGATGACAAAAATCACCAGCGCACGGGTCGGATGCTCAAAGTAGAACGACTCTTCATTCAGGTCTTTGATGATCAGGATCAAACCCAAAGGCGTGTAGCCGCTGATAAAAATGGCGAGTGCCGATAAAAAATGCAGTTGCATATGCGGGCTTAATTAATTTGATGCTCAAGAATACAGGCAGTTTGCATTGCAATCAAACCTGTTATCAATACCGTCTCTGAGAGGGAGTTTATGCAGCAAGTTTAAAGAATAACGCGGATGATTTAACAGTCAGCCCATTCCTACGTCACTATCAGAATTTGATGTATTCACGCTTATATACGATTTTTTAATAATGGAGGCTCCTAAATCAATCAAGAAGGAAACATCATGAAAAACACAATTAAATCTTTGTTGCTGGTAAGTGCTTTGGCTTTGCCTATGGCTGGTTTTGCTGCTGATGGCGACTCACTGGGCACCAAAGTAGAAGACTCTGTCATCACGACTAAAGTGAAAGCTGCTTTCGCTAAAGATAAAGTAGTGAGTGCTACTGACATCAGCGTAGAAACTGATAGCAACGGCCTGGTACAACTGTCAGGCAATGCAAAATCTAAAGCCGAAGCTCAAAAAGCTGAAAAAATCGCCAAGAGCATCAAAGGCGTGACCGCCGTTAAAAATGAGATCGTTGTTGCTAACTAAGCTTTTGCTTAGCAGGCCTTAACGGTTTTTACTTAGATAGCCCAGACTTACAACTTAGCCACATCTAAGCGCATCACTTGCCCATAGGAATTCCAACATTCCTATGGGCATTTACATTTTAGCAAGCACACATCGGCATTCAATATATCCGCTAATCCACAATAGCAATATTTACTGCACAGCCTTTACTGCGAAATATCGCATGTATCTGCTAACCGTCCTATAATGGGTTGAAATAATACAAGCGAGTGAGCCATGATTGCGCATGCCTTGACCATCGTTGTGAATGAATTGAATCATCACCTGGCCCAGACATATGGGGAAAGCGGTCACCATGCACCGGCCGGCCTGCGTAACCTTGCTTCAGCGTATTTCCCTTCTACTGCTGGCCCGGAATCCGCCAGCCATGAATCGATTAACCTGACGCTGGTAAATATAGCGCAGGAAAATGGATTGAAGAATCAGCCGTCACCCCATGACCAGGCAGACCACAGCCATCAGCCCCTGCATTTGAATCTGCTGGTGTTAGTCACTGCCACCCATGCTTCTTATGACTATGCTTTGCTGATGCTGGGCAGGACCATGCAGTTTTTTCATGCGCAATCCGTGTTCACCCATCAACTGGTCAATCACGAATCCGTGAGCCGGTTTGCCCCGTTGCAGGCCAGAGACAGGTTACGTGAATTCAAATTCATCATTGATCTACATTCCCCATCGCTGGAAGAAAGCCACCAGATTTGGTCCGTACTGAAATCGCCCCACTTCCCTTTTGCCTTGTACAAGTTACGTTTGCTCGATATAGCGACGGAGGGTAGCGAAATCAGGGAAGTACCGATGCTGGAGCGAAAACTGCCTGACAACCTGAATAGACGCTAATCATGGCTGAATACAAAACTCCTGGCGTATATATAGAAGAAACCCCGAATTTCCCACCGGCTGTGTCCGCAGTGGAGACCGCGCTGCCGGCATTTATCGGCTACACAGAAAAGGCAGCCAGCGGGGATACATCCCTAGCCCTGGTGGCAACGCGTATCCAAAGCCTGACGGAGTATGAACGGCTGTTTGGCGGCGCGCCACCGCAAGACGTGACCTTATGGCTGGATGCGCAAAGCAATATCGTCGATGCAGCGGTCAATCATGCATTTTATGTATATGACAGCTTGCGCCTGTTTTTCAGCAATGGCGGCGGTGCTTGTTTGATTGTCTCGGTTGGCGATTACCACAGCGACATCACGCAAGCGGCAATGTTACAAGGGCTGGCGGCTATCGAGAAGGCCGAAGAAGCCACCCTGATTGTCATGCCTGATGCTGTCGCACTGGCGGATCATGGCACTTCGCTGTATACATCGGCGCTGGCGCAATGTGCGGGAGTGTATAACCGGATGACGTTATGCGATTTGCGCCATCAGCCAGACCAGGATGGTTTTGAAGATGAGGTGGCTTATTTCCGGGACCACATAGGCATCGAGCATCTCAAATATGGCGCCGCGTATGGCCCATGGCTGGTCACCTCCTTTCCCAGGGAGCCGCGGCTGGGCCAGCTGACGCTCAAATGCAGGCTGGGTGAGGTTGCCAACCAGACTGATAGTGAAACGGTTTTGCAACCTGAAAACCTGACTGCTGACGCCACCGTCAAATCCAAAATAAGCGATATCTACCTGATTGAGCGTGCATGCACACTACAGAAAGAGGCTGAAGCCGCTTTGCTGAAAAATGCGCTGACGCTGGAGCAGGCCGCTGCCAACTTGCTCACCGGTTCAGACGATATAGCGGGGGCATCGGGTACAGCGAGAGACTACCAGGCAGGATTACAGGCACAAAGCCGCTGGTTTCTGATGCTGCTGGAATCGCTTTCCACAGCGGCTACCGCATGCCCGGATAGCAAGCTGTTAAAAGTTGCCAGCACCATCACCGGCCAGGCGCAGGCACGCATGGCACCTGCCCTGCGGCTACTGGTTGCCCACCATCACGCATTGCTGTCACATACCGGGATCGCATTGATTGATGAGGCAGCAAGCTGCCTGCTGCTGGGACTGAAAGACAAGAATGCCATGCTGGCGTTGGGGCCGTTGCCAGAAGTCGAAGCAGAATATACGGCAGCGCCTGCAGAGATCGCCCGTGTAAGGGTGGCGCTGGTTGCCCTGAAAGGCATGATAGCCGCTGCCATTGACTGGTTCAGGCAAATCAAGCTCAGCAACGAAGCGAACCTGAGGGCTTTCAACCAAGATCTGTATACCCGCTTTTCGCTCTTCCACGCCTGGGCAGACCGCGCTACCGGGCGATTGAATACATTGCCCGCCAGCGGCGCAATTGCGGGTATCTGTGCGCAGATTGATGCCAGTCGTGGCGTATGGAAATCACCGGCCAGCGTGACAGTGGAAAAGGCTCTGGAACCTGCCGTGCATTTTAAGGATGGCAGGACCGAGCAATTTAATGTGCATGCATCAGGCAAATCCATTAACCTGATCCGTGAATTCCCCGGTAAAGGCACCTGGGTATGGGGCGCACGCACGCTGGCAGGTAATGATAATGAATGGCGTTACGTGAGCACCCGTCGGTTTTTTGGCATGGTAGAAGCTTCGATTGCAAACAGCCTGCAATCGTTTGTATTTGAGCCGAATGATGCCAATACGTGGGCCAAGGCAATAGCGATGGTCAGTAATTTCCTGACTACACTCTGGAAGCAAGGCGCATTACAAGGCAGCAAACCTGAGCATGCTTTTTTCGTCAATGCCGGCCTGGGTAAAACAATGACTGCTCTGGATGTGAGCGAAAAACGATTGATTGTGGAAATCGGTCTGGCGGTGGTAAGGCCGGCAGAGTTTATTATTGCGAGGATAAAACTCACAGTGCAGTAATACTTGCTCTACAGCCCATTCAGCAGACCTAAGCTGGTGAACATCAACGGCTAGTGAGCATCAAGGGCTGGTGAGCATCAAGTAAAAAGGCAGCTGAAAAGCTGCCCTTTTTACACACTATGTTTTTACACTATGCGCAATTATGCGTATTCGGCCACGCCTACTTTCAGGCACTCTTCAGCACAGCGTCTGCAGGCTTCTGCACACTGACGGCAATGGTCTGAAGCATGTTTTTCGCATTCTGCCGCACAGGCCATGCAGATCTCGGCACAGTCCTGACAGACCAGTTCGATGAATTCACTGCCACGGGCGATAAAGGACGCTGTCAAACGGCAAAAATCTGCACAGTCCATATCGTGTTCAATACAGCTGCGCATCATTGGGTTGGCTTCGCTCTCGCAAGCGATGGCACAGTTTTCACAAGCATCAGCAGCTTTTTTACAAAGCTCCATGCATAATTTCAAATTCTGTTCATTCATCTCATTCTCCCAATAAAAGCAGTTGTTAAAAAAAACCAGATTTAATAATGACTTATGTTTTCACCCCGAATCCGGGGTGAAAACATATAGATTAGATAAGTCTACTCAGTCTATTTACCTTGTTGAACTATTTACCTTGTTGAACGTTGGTACCACCTTCAGCAGGTTTTTCATGGAAGCGTTTGCTTTTCTCCATATTGCTTCCTGGTTTTGACTGTTTATTGGCGCTGTTACCAGTGTTGCCACTATTGTTATCCTGCTGATCTTGCAGGTAATCGCCATTCTTAGTGCTATCAGGAACTGCTTTTTTCTGTTGGTGGGCGGGAGGTACATCGCCAGTCGCAGGCTCCGCTGCAAATGCGGCACCGGTCACACACATCATTACGCTCGCTAACAACAAGTTGAGTAATTTATTCATCGTATTCTCCTCATAGTTTTAGGTTTTGCCCTTGCAGGGGCGTGATACCTATAGTACGTAGGCCTGTTTTTTTTGTATGTAAGCAGGCCTACGAATGTCATGTAGGATTATGACGATGATTTAAATCCATCACTTAACTGTCTTCATTCCCCGTCAGGCTTGGGTTATGGCTGCGGATCCAGGCGATCACTTTCAGCAACTCGTCTGGTGAAATCCCGTTATTAGCGTCTGATGGGTCCATCAACCCCTTGCCTTTTGCACCCATACCGCCATTGGTACCGTTCCATACCGTTTCAAACATACCTTTGTTAGTGGCATCTTTGGCATAGTTATAGTTAGGGCCGGTCAGCGCAGGACCCACCTGGCCACCCGCTTCAGGGCCGTGACACTGGGTGCAGGAATAGAGCTGGAAAATCTTTTTGCCTTCTTTGATCGCATCGTCTTTACCGACATAAGGGTTTTTACCGCTAGTTAAAAATTCCTTGGCAGCAGGCGTATCAAACAGCTCATGCTTGATCTCCAGTGGCGAACCATCCTGAGTTTTCACAAACTTGATCGCTTCGCCGCCAGATGCCGCTGCACCTGAATCACCGGCTGCACCGGAGGATTCATTTTTGTTACAGGCGGTCAGGCCCGCGATTAAAACCATTACGCCAAGTCCAAGCTTTGCATTCATCTTTATCTCCTTTGTAGTTAAGTGTTCCTTGATGCTTTCTGCTTTTCTAAATGCGGATGAAAGCATTCATCACAAACCGATTATGAATAAAAGGCAAACGCCCGCCCATGTAACAATGGCGTAATCTTTTGTAGGACTATTCGGACAGGGAATGGGGAAAAGTGCGTCAGCGTTATCTGACAGGGGCCAAAAATATATAAAAAAAACCCGGATTTCTCCGGGCTTTTCTCTAGACTCAGTCTAGAACGGGTTACAGCGGTTAGCCTTGCTGTTTGCTGCTTTGCTGGCGGGATTTATCCTGCTGGCTGCCTGGGGCTTGCTGTTTGCCGCCTTGCGCATGTTGCTGTTGCTGGTCCTTGCTCAACTTGGATCCAGATTTATCCTGTTGTTGTTGCTGTTGCTGATTCTTGTTGTTCTGAATATTAGCCATTGTTAAATCTCCTTCGAAAATAATATCAGTCAAACCGTTACCTGATTGACCTGAATGTTTCGTTTAGAAATGTAGTAACGTGAATCCATGATAAAAGTGTTTTCGCGCCTGCTTTATCGTGGAAATGCCTAATCTGTTGTCAGAATATCTAACCATTATTGATGCAGCAAGGGTCAGCAGTGGCCAGCTACAGAGCTGACAAACATAAAAAAACCTGGCACAAACCAGGTTTTTTCAAATGACCGTTGTAGGTATCAGTTACCGCTATCACCTATACCCTGCTGGTTGCCGCCCGACAAAGGCTGGCTACCAGGCGCCTGGTCTTTACCAATATTGGATGTTTGCTTTTGGGCCGGGTCAAGTTGATCTACGCTTTGATCCAAACCCTGCTGTTGCTGGCCAAGACCTTGCTCACCCTGTCCTGGTTGGCGCTGGTTCTGCTGTTGTTGGTTTTGCTGATTCTGGCCCTGCTGACCCTGCTGTCCTTGGTTTACCTGATTTTGACCTTGCTGGCCTTGCCTGTTCTGGTCCTGGCCTTGCTGCTGCTGACCTTGCTGGCCTTGTTGTTGCTGGCCTTGTTGTTGCTGCCCCTGCTGTTGCTGGCTTTGACCCTGCTGATTCTGCTGAGCCTGATTTTTTTGATCTTGACCTGCCTGATTATTCTGTTGACTTGCCATGCTAGTTCTCCTAAATAATAAGATTCAGTCCTTGGGTTTAATCCGGGTTAGTCGCAGGCTGGATCTCTGATTTTAAACATAACCCGGCTTCATCTTAAGTAAATCGATGGATCAAAGTTATCATCCATACACGTATTTTGCTGTCAGATTAAGTAATGTGGAGCTCAACCATTTACGTTAGCCATTAATGATTTCACCGCCATTTGCATGCAAAACCTGCCCTGTCATATAGGAAGAATCCTGGCTGGCAAGAAACACATACGCAGGTGCGATCTCGCTTGGTTGCCCGGGACGCTTCATCGGTACCTGGTTGCCGAATTCACTGACTTTTTTCTCGTCAAAAGTGGAAGGGATCAACGGCGTCCATACCGGCCCCGGGGCGACGGCGTTCACATAGATATCGTCCGGCACCAGCTGTTTCGCCAGCGAGCGGGTGAAGGAAACGACCGCGCCTTTGGTGGATGAGTAATCCAGCAGCTCGGGACTGCCGCGGTAAGCGGTCACAGAAGTGGTGTTAATGATATGACTTTTCTTAGGCAAATGCGGCAGGGCTGCCTTGACTAGATAGAACATGGAGAAAATATTGTTCCTGAAGGTATGCTCCAGCTGTCTTTGCGAGATATCAAGGATACTTTTCTGCGGGAATTGCTGCGCAGCGTTATTGACAACCACATCCAGCTTGCCAAATTGCTTTAAGGTGGCGAGTACGGCCTGCTGGCAGAAAGATTCATCGGAAATATCACCCGGCAATAACAAGCATTTAGTGCCATAAGACTCCACCAGCTCTTTCGTCTTGTGTGCATCTTCATGTTCCTCCAGATAAACAATCGCTACATGGGCACCTTCAGCAGCAAAATGCACAGCCACTGCCCGGCCTATGCCACTGTCTCCACCGGTGATGATCGCTACCTTGTCCTGTAACTTCTCGCTGCCTTTATATCCGGCATCGATATACACAGGGGTGGGCGTCATTTCCTCTTCCGACCCGGGTTGCTCTTCCTGATGCTGGGGTGGATTGAGTTTTTGCTTTGCTGCTTCCATACGGTTTCTCCTTGCCACTGGTTAGCAGGATGACTAACCAGAAAAATCAATTACTTGAATCGTTGATTACTAACTACTTGCATTACTGATTCACGCGGCCACATTGATACAAGGCCGGGGGATTAATTCTGCAGATTATTTTCCAGCGAGGTTGGCTGTAAAGGCTCTTTGGGAATCACAGGTTCTTTGGGAGGAAATTGCTTCTCGCGGTTAGGCAAACCTTCAGCCGGAATGTCAGGCGGCACAATCACGCCCCGTTCGTGCGGCATTTTGGGCGGGACATTCACGCTATCAGAATCCATATCACAAGACGGTTTTTTTGAATTGGGTGAATTATCACAGGGGGGTACCGTGTTATTCACCGGTGGTGGCTTATGGCCAGGTTTCGTCGCAGGCTTATCCGCAGCCCAGGCAGCGCTGACCAGAGAACTCAATACAATTGCCATCAACATGGATTTACGTATCATGACTGCTCCTTATTGTTGTTCTAAAAATAAAATATCGCTCAGCTTCGCTCTTTATATTAGGAGCTGCCTCAGGAAACCGGCATAGGCAAAACCTGATTTGATTGTAGGAATCTGGCCTCAATGGCGGGTGATGGAATGCCACAGCTGTAAACGAACCACGATCTCATTTTTCGGATGAAATTGATGTGGCCATCCCTAGAATTAATGTGGGCAAACCTCGCATCCCCCAGCAAATACGCCATTTGTCAGACCTGTCTTACACCACAATCAGTGACTGCCCTATGTTGAAAAAAGCGCTTCATTTCTACACTCGTGACTTCATTTGATAGCAATATACATGGCTGAAAACCGCAGTTTGCTAACAGTCTGCACCATGTTGCACCATGCAAAGTTGCTGAGAGATCACACATAAACCTGGTGTTTGCACTGATTCCACTCTGAGCCCGGTTTTATGTATTCCATTAATAGATTATGTTGGAGACGGACATATGCTTAGCCATTCAAAACACCTGCTTCAATTTGATCAAGCGTGGCAATTCACTGAATCCAGCCTTGCCAGTGCACCCAGTGAGGTTTTCACAAGGGAAGACGCTGACGTTACTGAAACTTCCAAGGCGCGGTTAATACTTAACCGTTTATTCCAGGATTTCCGTGGATCGTTCGCTGTACGCCTGTGGAATGGCAGCATGCTATACATCGGTAACGATACACCGGCATTTACTTTCTGCCTGGAACAAGCTTCGGTGTTGCGTGACATGGTGTTATTCAGTGACCCTGCCCGCCTCGCAGAAGCCTATTTTGCTGGTGAAGTGCAGATACTCGGTGACTTTAACGCAGCGATGCAGCTGCGTTATTATTTTGAGTCGTTGTCGTTGCCATTGCATGAAAAACTCGGCCTGGTGTTCCATGCGCTGACACTGGCGGATAACTCCGCTGAAGTTTCTGCTGTCACAGAGACACAAGCCTACGCCTCAGGTGATGATACCTCCCCTAATACAGAATCTTCTGCTCTGTCACTGCAATACAATTTGTCCAGTGACTTTTACCGCTTGTGGCTGGATGACAAAATGCTGCACTCATGTGCCTTTTTTGGTGATGCCGCACAGGATCTGGCCCAGGCACAGCATAACCAGCTTGACCTGGTCTGCCTGAAACTGCATCTGCAACACGGGGAAAAAGTGCTGGATATCGGTGGCGGCTGGGGTGGACTGGCCTGCTGGGCGGCCAGGAACTATGGTGTTTTTGTACACAGTATCACGCATAACCCTGAACAATATGATTATGCCGTGGCGGAAGTGAAAAAGCAGGGACTGGAAAAGATGGTCACCATAGAGCATGGCCACTACCGCGATCTACCGGATATCGCCCGCTATGACAAAGTGGTCAGCATTGATATGGCCGGCCAGGTAGGCCAGCAGAATTTGCCCGTTTACCTCGCCAAGGTACATACCGTGCTTAAACCTGGCGGCCTGTTCCTCAACCATGCCACGACGACTGAGAGTCCAGGCCGGCAACATGAGATATCCACCGAGTTCATCAACCGCCAGATCTTCCCGGATGGCCCTATCACTTCGCTTTCCGATATCCGTACTTACATGCAGGCGGCAAAACTGGAAGTATTCAATGTGGAAGGCCTGCGCCGCCACCAGGCACTGACATTGCGCCGCTGGCTGGCGAAGCTCGAGCAACGTCACCAGGAGATCGTGCAATTAGTCGGCGAGCGTACTTACCGCCTATGGCGGCTGTATATGACTGCCTGCGCGATCCAGTTTGAACAGGGCGTTAACGGGCTGCACCAGATTCTCGCCGTTCGCCGATAAAAATATATATAGCTTTGGAGTCAACAACATGCAAACCACACCCCCTCAACTATTCATCAGCTCGACATTGTTAGCCCTGGCATTAGGCGGTTGCTCGCAGCCGGCCAAATTACCTGAATCAGCCGGTTATGGTCCTAACCCGGATCTGTCTTCTTACCAGACCGGTGTGATTCCGACCGTGAATGTGGCAAAAGCGGTGGGCTGGCCCGAGGGTAAAAAGCCTGTGTCTGCCCCTGGTACCAATGTGGTGGCGTTTGCGCGTGACCTGCAGCATCCGCGCTGGCTGTATGAATTACCGAACGGGGATATCCTGGTGGCAGAAACCAACCATCATGAAAAAAGTGAAGGTTTCGACCTCAAAGGCTGGATCGCCGGCATCTTTATGAAAGATGGCGGTGCTAGTGCCGAAAGCTTTAACCGTATCACCCTGCTGCGGGATACCGATGGGGACGGTGTCGCCGACCAGCGGCATATCTTCCTGCAGGACCTGAATTCACCGTTTGGCATGGCGCTGGTCGGTAATACCTTTTATGTCGCCAACGTCGATGCGCTGGTTAAATTCCCGTACGAGGAAGGCCAGACCGAGATCACTGCGGCACCGGTCAAAGTGACTGACCTGCCGGCGGAGCGCAACCATCACTGGACCAAGAATATCCTGCCGAATAAAGAAGGCGACAAGATTTATGTGACAGTGGGCTCAAACAGCAACGTCGGTGAAAAAGGCATGGAACTCGAGAAAGAGCGTGCTGCCATCTGGGAAGTGGATGCGAACTCTGGCCAGCATACTATTTTCGCTTCCGGCCTGCGCAACCCTAACGGCATGGTGTGGGAGCCGGACAGTGGCGCATTATGGGTAGTGGTCAACGAGCGTGACGAAATCGGCAGTGACCTGGTGCCGGATTATATGACCTCAGTGTCGCAAGGCGGTTTTTACGGCTGGCCCTACAGTTATTACGGCCAGCATGTGGATAACCGTATCAAGCCCCAGAGGCCTGACCTGGTAGCCAAAGCCATTCCGCCAGATTATGCGCTGGGTTCCCATACCGCATCGCTTGGCCTGGCCACTGCGCGTGGTAACAACCTGCCTGACCAGTTCAGGAATGGTATGTTCATCGGCCAGCATGGCTCCTGGAACCGCATCCCATACAGCGGGTATAAAGTGATCTTTGTGCCGTTTGAAAGCGGCAAACCTGCGGGCAAACCGATTGATGTGCTGACCGAGTTCCTGAATGTGGATGGCGAGGCACAAGGGCGCCCGGTAGGCGTACTGGTGGACAAGCGCGGCAACCTGCTGGTGGCTGATGACGTTGGTAATGTGATCTGGAACGTGAAAGGCAGTAATAAAGCTGCGAAAAAGTAACAGGCCGGACGCTGTCTCCACAGGATTGCAGCGTGTATGGATAACTATGTGCGTGACTGAAAATGGATTCCGAATTGCCGAAAGATGCGCTATTGCAAGCTGTGATGGAAGAGGGTGACCCCGCGTTAGAGAAACTGCACTATATTCAGGACAACACCCCCGGTTTCAGCCGGCAACGGTTCAGAGGCAAATTCAGGTACCTTGACCAGCACGGGCAGGTATTAAAAGCGGAAAAACATATTACCCGCATTACCGCATTAAGGATCCCGCCGGCCTGGGAAGATGTATGGATATGTGCCCGTAGCAATGGGCATTTGCAGGCCACAGGCCGTGATATCAAAGGCCGCAAGCAGTATCTTTACCATGCGGAATGGCGGCAACAGCGTGAAGCCAAAAAATATGAGCACATGATAGAGTTTGGCATGCAGTTACCTGCTATCCGCAAGCATATTGCCCGTGACCTGGCATCGCCAGGCATGGGGAAACAAAAAGTACTGGCGATGATGATTTACCTGCTGGAAAACACCTTGATCCGCATAGGTAATGATGAATACGCCAAAACCAATAAATCATTCGGCCTGACTACCCTGCGCAACCGGCATGTGGATATCCAGGGCAGTGAAGTCAGGTTTCATTTCCGGGGAAAAAGTGGTGTCGAGCATAGCCTTAGCCTGCGTGACAGGAGACTGGCCAGGCTGATCCGCAATATGCGCGAACTGCCCGGCCAGGCCTTGTTCCAGTATGTGGATGCAGATGGCGAGCGCCATGCCATTGGTTCCGCGGATGTGAATGAGTATTTACAACAGATTACCGAAGGAGATTTTACGGCCAAGGATTTCCGTACCTGGTTTGGCAGCCTGCATACCTTGCTGGCACTCAGTGAGCTGGAGCCCTTCACCAGTGTGACAGAGGCCAAGAAAAACATTGTGGCGGCGATCCGCGTTGCAGCCTCAAAGTTGGGAAATACGCCTGCGATATGCCGCAACAGTTATGTGCACCCGTTCATTCTCGAACACTACCTTTCCGGTAGCGGATTTACGCAGAACGTGCAGGAAGCGGAATATGAAGATACCGAGCTCAACCCGGCAGAGCAATACATGCTGTGCCTGTTACAGCAACGAGTTAAAAATGCGCCTTCGTGAGGCTGAAGCATCATCCACAGCCAATACCCGTTTTAGCAGTAAGAAGTGAGTGTTTATGCTGACTCTCCTTCACTTTATTTTGGAGATGAGGAATGAAAAATATTTTGTTACTGTATGGCCATGAACTGAGCCATACCGCACTTAAGACGCTGATCAGTGCGGATAGCACCTTGCACCTTGCCGAAGAGGTCGGCGATGTCAGCGAAGCGATCGCCACCATACGCACACAGAAGGTCGATGTGGTAGTGCTGGACGTGTCAGCACCACATAAAAATGGCCTGGAGACTTTTTGTGACCTGAAGCAGGCCTATCCTGCACTGCCGATACTGATCATCAATGGCAGCGACCAGGTAGACCGGATGGCTAACTTCACGCGTCTGGGCTGCAAAGGCTATTTATCCTATACCGCCACCAGCGAAAAGGTCATCCCGGCCATCAAGGCCCTTGCGCGCGGCCAGATATATTACGCATCCACCCATGACAAGCCGGATGAAAAAACCAATCCGCTTTTGCATGAACGCCTATCTATTCGCGAGCTGCAGGTGTTTTTTAAACTGATCAAAGGCCAGGCCGTCAACTCAGTTGCCGAAGAGCTCTCGATCGCCCCCGGTTCAGTCAGTGTGTTCAGGTCCAAGATACTGAAGAAAATGAATATGCATAACAACGCTTCACTGATCCATTATGCGCTGGATCACCACCTGATCAACTAGCCATAACCAATACCATCATTGAATCACAGCAGGATTTGATGATGGTTGAAATGAACGTTTATAAAAGACAAAAAATATCTGCGTATTTTTAGTACGCAGATATTTTTTTAGGTAGCGCTAGTCAGGTTCAATGTAGCTCTGGTCAGGATTTCTTGACTGCGTATTGCAGTTGCTCGATGGCTTCCCACGAAATCAGTGAGCCTATCATCACGACGGCAAAGCCGAGTCCAGCAGTACACACGATCGCCATGGTCAATGTAGCGATCGCGCCCCGCTCCTGTATCGCAAAAATGTATTTCACGCCCCGGTAAACCAGTGCAATTGAAATCAGCACCGCTACGGCGTGTACGATCACGTTAAAGCTGAGGCTGGGAACCATGTAAAAAACCGATGTCAGCCACAGTGGCGTTGTCGCAATCGCGATCATCAGTAAGGCATCACGGAAACTAGGCTTCCGCTTCACCATCTCCGCCAGATTCTGCGTGATCCAGGCCATGGCCAGAATCACACCTACCTGCAGGAAAAGCAGTTCGGCGCTGATAACGATGAGCCGGTTACCAGGCAATGCATCCATGAACTGTTTAGGATAGTTGTGGTACAGCCTTAAATACATCATGGCGCACGGTATCAGGGATAGCGGAAGTACATAAAACAATAATAACTGCATCGCACTCGGCTTTTCAGCCCTGTAACTCTGCTCTCTGCTCTTCGGCGTCACGTAATTAAATAACCGGATGAGATTCATCATGTACTCCTTATTATTGATATTGAATTAACTCTTTGCTGGCTGACGGCTAAAGCCTCTGCCATGTGTCAGGCCTTGCTGGTATCAATTTGAATTGGCAATTTGACTATAGAAAAGCTGTTAGTAGTCATTATGAAGACGTGGAAAAAAGACACCACAAGACAACGTCTGATTTAAATGTAGGACAAAACATATTTTTTGAGAGGTCGATTCCCACAAGCAACATGGGTTTAAAGCGGCTCACTAGGCGCTCTGCAGTCACGCTGACAGTCAAATCAGTTGATTCCTACAGCCTGCGCACCGTCCAATCCCTAGAATCTATTTATCGCAATTAAAAGGATTCTCGAGATGGAAGATTGGTTAACGGCGAAGATATTGCTGGGTATACCGGCCTACGAATGGCTGTATGCCGCGCTTATTTCCTCTGTGCTTTATCTGGTGTTCTACAACTTCTGGCAGTTCAGTATCAGGAAGTTATCCAAGGTGGCAGAACGCACTGCCACCCGCATGGATGATGTCGTGATCGAAGTCATGCAAAGCACCAAACAATTCACCATCCTGCTACTGGCCCTGCTGCTGGGGTTACATTTCCTGGATTTGCCTGTGAAGTGGGAAGTCCGCCTCAATCACATCCTGTTTATCACCATTGGTTTCCAGATCGCTGTCTGGCTGAATAAAGGTGTAGGTATCTGGGCACGCGAACACCTGACTGCCGTCAACGGTTCGTCCCCTGCCGCCAACCCGGTCATTACCACGGTGCTTTCCTGGATCTTCCGTGTTGCCATCTGGTCGGTGGTGTTGCTCACCATCCTTGCCAACGTCGGTGTCAATATCACGGCTTTTGTGGCCAGCCTCGGGGTGGGCGGTGTGGCAGTCGCGCTGGCGGTGCAGAATATACTCGGCGATCTTTTCGCCTCGCTGGCGATCGGCCTGGATAAGCCTTTCGAAGTCGGTGACTTTATTGTGTTTGGGGATGTCTCCGGGGCCATCGAACGCGTAGGGCTGAAAACCACACGCATACGCAGTATCAGCGGCGAGCAGATCATCTGCAGTAATGCCGAGCTGCTTAAAAGCACTATCCACAATTACAAACGTATGGATGAACGGCGGGTGGTATTTACCTTTGGCATCAACTATGCCACGCCCCCTGAGATGATCGCGCAGATCCCGCAGACTGTGCGCAAGGCGATCGAGTCCTTCGATAAAACCCGTTTTGACCGCTCGCATTTCAAAGAATTTGGCCCGAGCTCGCTGAATTTCGAAACGGTGTATTTCATTACCACGACAGACTTCAACCTGTATATGGATATCCAGCAGAGTATCAACCTGTTCCTGATGCAGGAATTCCGCGCGCATAACGTGGCGTTTGCTTTCCCGACCATGACGCTGAATATGCCTGATGTGGCGGCAAGGTATGAGCCAGGGAATACCGAGGTCAGGAACAACGAAGTCAAAAAGGGTGAACCAAGAAGTTTCAATGCCCAATCCTCAAGTGGGAAACCGGCAAAGAAAACCGCAAAAAAGACTCCGCAAATAAATCACTGACCTAACACGGATACGGAAAAACCCCTGTAAAGCTATTCCTACATGGATTTACGCTTCCCTCTGATTCAGCCATATACATGCGCTAGGCATACTGGCGTTTCCTACTCTTAAACTTGAACTTTGGAGAACAACATGGCAGATAATGACGACGTAATTGATATCCTCAACGATTTGATCGAAACCTCTAAAGATGGTGAAGAGGGTTTCCGCAGCTCAGCAGAGAATGTGGATGATCCCCAGCTGAAGGCTTTCTTCCTGCGCCGTTCACAAGAGGTGGCTTCAAGCGTGCAGGAATTGCAAGGCCTGGTACGCTCACTGGGTGGCGAGCCTGCTGACTCCAGCACATTGGGCGGTGCATTGCACAGACGCTGGATAGACCTGAAAACAGCATTGACCAGCAACGATACCGTCGCTGTGCTGAATGAAACAGAGCGTGGCGAAGACGTTGCTTTGGCAGCCTATCGCAAGGCGGCTGAAAAAGACCTGCCTATCAATGTGCGCATGGTCGTCACCCGCCAACTGGAAGGTGCGAAGCGCAACCATGATGAGGTGAAACGCCTGCGTGATGCAGCACGTGCTGCGGCTGACGTACACTAAAACCTGCAACAGCATAAATAAAAAGCCCTGTCTGTACAGGGCTTTTTATTTTCAGTATCAAGTTTTATGCGTTTTCCACCACATCGGCAGATGTGCGCCAGTCTTGCTGCACCTGCTCCAGCGTGCGGTTGATCTTGACCACGCCGCCTTCGGTAGAAATGACCCAGCTTACGGGAATGAAATGGTGAGTGCCGGATTCATCCTTTTTAAGCTTGATGGTATCAGGGCCTGTGGTGTGATCCACCACTGCAAACTGTTCCGCTTGTGCAGTCAGTACAGGCATATCTTCCTTAATTTCATGCGCTTCAATCATGTTAGCTTCCCTTCATTTCCTGGTTGATATTTGCTTGTTAATAGTTGGTAAATGCGCTTCATATTAAATACCAAAGCTTATTTTGCATGGCTGCCCGCCAGGTCACTAGGGCGCTATGACTGAATGTTTTGTAGGAATTCCCAGCCTGCATAGAAAAAGCATTTAGTCGCCGCCTGACATCAAAATAAACCTTATCTGACAGGGTAATCCTCTATTGTCCTACGGCTTTTTGCATAAGCTGTGCTTTAACATGAACACCGCATGTAAGCGATTGATAACGCGATAATAACTACCAGGAGAGATATGATGGCTTTATTTTATGTAAGCGCCAGCAAGCCTAAAGATGACGTGCCGTTCTGGACATCCAGCGTGATTGCCCAGGATATGGAAGAAAGTTACCGCATAGGCAAAGAGCGCTTTCAAACCGAGAATCCCGACCTGAATATAGAAGATTTCACGCTGGTAGCTACCGGCGAAACAGTGGAGAAATCCATTACCACCTAGGTGGCACATTTTTCAAAGCTTTATCCAGGATCACTCATTATAAGAGTTTGATGAAAGCGTAACGCGTCTCTTACTCTAAACCCGAATCCCAACTTACACATTAGGAAGATAAGAATGAAAATTCAAACACAATCCACTGAAGAACTGCGCAAACTTGGCGAGCTGATCGAAGACCTGGATATCGCCATGCTGACCTTTATCGAGGATAGTGGCGCCTTGATCAGCCAGCCTATGGGTCCAATAGAAATGGATGAGGATGGCAGTATCTGGTTTTTCACTGACAGTACCTCAGAAAAAACAAAACACCTGGAGCAACTGAACCTGGCGTTCAGCGGTGAGCCGGATGGTATCTATGTATCTCTGTCGGGTAGCGGAGAACTGGTCACCGATAAATCCCGCAAAGAAGAATTATGGTCACCCTTCGTTAAGCCATGGTTTCCTGAAGGCCCTGACTCGCCTACACTGGCATTGCTGAAATTTGTGCCACACACGGCTGAGTACTGGGATGCACCGCATAGCAAGGTAGTACGCCTGTTTGCGATGGCGGCTTCTATCGTGGCGGCAAGACCGATAGGCCTGGGTGATCATGAAAGATTGAATCACCTTTAATATGCGTTCTCGAGAATGCAAAACAAAAAGCCCGACACTTGGTCGGGCTTTTTGTTTTGCAAGTTAACTTTGTTCGATTACTTGTTCATGACGTACATAGTCACTTCGAAGCCAAAACGCATTTCAGTAGCAGCTGGTTTAGTCCACATATCATTCTCCTTGATTGATTGGGAGCGCATCCCTTGATGCATCTCGTTAGGCTTCACTATACGCATCAGGCAAAATAATGGCTTGCGTAGCATCCCTAAAAATGACTCATGATTTTACGTAGCTGATGACAGAGCTTAAGGGGTCTGTCCGGCTTGCTTTGGCAGCATGCAATACAGCCAGCCCCACCCCAATACACCGGCTGTCACAGAACCGGCGAGTATCGCCAGCTTGGATAGATTGATCGCGTCCGCCATCCCGGCAAAAGCCAGGTTAGTGATGAAAATGGACATGGTAAAGCCGATGCCTCCCAGCATGCCCGCGCCCAAGATGTGCACCCCACGGATAGAAGGCGGTAATGTACATAGACCGGCCAGCACTGACAGCCATACTGCCACAGTAATGCCCAAAGGTTTTCCCAGTAAAAGCCCTGCCATGATGCCGATGCTGGGGGTTTGCTCCAGTAAGTCCTGCAGGTTCTCTATCGCCACATGCACACCGGTATTGGCAAAAGCGAATACCGGCAAAATAAGATAGGCCACCGGTGCATGTAGTACATGTTCCAGCCGGTGTGAAAGGGAAGCCGGCTCGTCCTTGGCATTAAACGGGATGGCAAATGCCAGCGCAATGCCGGCCAGCGTGGCGTGTACACCGGATTGGAGGGTTAACCACCACATACAGATACCGCCCAGCAGGTAGGGAATCAGCGAATTCACCTTGAGGCGGTTAAGCATGAATAGAACCGCCAGCACGACGAGCGCGGCAAACAGGTAAGGTAGTGAAATGGAAGCCGTATAAAACAGCGCGATCATCAATGCGGCACCGAGGTCATCGATCACGGCAAACGCCACCAGGAACACTTTGAGCGGCAAAGGCACCCGTTTGCCGAGCATGGATAAAACGCCCAGGGCAAACGCGATATCCGTTGCCATCGGGATACCCACTCCCGCCTGATATGCAGTACCCTGATTCAGCCCCCAGAAAATCCCGGCTGGCACCAGCATACCGCCCAAGGCGGCGATCGTAGGTAACAAAGCATTATTGAGGCTGGAGAGTTCACCCACTAACAGCTCGCGCTTTAATTCCAGGCCTATCAACAGGAAGAAAATGGCCATCAGGCCATCATTCACCCATTCTTCCAGGCTCACACCGGCCCAGTCACTATTCCACAGGGAATGGTAATACGAAACCAAGCTGCTGTTGGCGATAACTAGCGCCAGTATGGTCGCCAGCAATAACAGCACGCTACTGGCCTGTTCCAGTGCTAGAAATCGTTGAAAAGCTTGTGTTAACTGGCGCATACGGCACTCTAATTGGGCAATATATCAGGCTCTATAAAGAAGCAGCCATGGCATATTGATGCCATGGCTAGTCATGGGTGAAGCGATGATAACGTTTATTCGCCTATAGCGAAACCCAGGCCGAACATGGTTTGCGCCTGGTTGTAATCCAGCAGCGAGACGCCGTACCCGCTGGCGATCATGGCGTAAAACTTGACGCTTTCGCTCTTGAGTGGCTTGTACTGCACATCGAATTTCACATAGCCTTTGTTATCACTACGCAGATTGTTTCTCAAAGTCACGCTGGCGGCAGTATTTTGCGCCTCGTTATCCCAGCGCAAAGTCATGTCGCCATAGCCCATGTATTTGCTGATATTCGGGTTGTCATCCTCGGATTTTCCTTCCGGAATCCGCCACCACGGCCTGACCAGCAGGCTGTAGCGATCATTGAGCTGCCATCCGCCTTGCAGGTAAATCCGGCTCCAGCTGCGGGAAAGCGGTTCTGAACGTCCGTTAGATTCATGCACCACACCCAGATTCAGCATGTCCGGCATGGCTGCCCATTGCTTGGGTTCACCTGGCTTGTTCAGGCCCAGGGAAAGAATGAGTTCGGGAGAGTAATTATGGTCACGCATGGGCCGTGACTGGCCACCGTCATACACCTGCCAGAAAGACTGCTGTGTATAAGCACCCCATAAACGCGCGCTGTGTACCCACTGGTTTTCCGGTAACCAGTCAGACAGGTTCATCAACTGGGTTTTCAGGCTGATCTGGAAGTGCAGGTCATTGTTGTCTAGATTTCGGTCTTGTGTATTCGGTCTGGAAGGTGACACCGGTACATCATTCGGGTTAGTGGAATAGGCAGCGACCACATAATTCAGCTGGTGTGTTTCCAGGTCAGTGAAATGCAATTCATCCTGCGGGTTCAAATGCCATTTACGCGCCAGGTAAGTCGTTTTGGCATCCACTGTTTTCACCAGGCTCTCCTGTTTGGGAGAAAGCGCAGGCGCTGCGACTTTATCAGAAGCATATTGCGCTGCCACCTGGTCAAAACATACCAGCCGGCGGCTGGCATCATCGACAAACTCGGTCTGGCAGGTATGCAAAGCCGTCTGCAAATCGTTGCCGGTTGCCGCCTGCACACCTCCCGCCAACATGAAAGCAACCATGACCAGGCTGCGTCGGTAACTCTTGATCATACGTATTCCCTTATTCTTTATTTCGCCTATGAGATTCGCCTGTGAAGGTTAATTTGTAACGTGTATCGAGACGACTGTTTATTTGGTATGCCTAATTGATCTTGTACGATTCTTTTAAAGCGACAGTGTCCATACGGTAGAGTGTTTTTACGGCGCAGGGTTCATCATGGTCAGGTGTAATTGCTCTATGGCATCCAGCACTTCATCGTTTAAGTGCACCGTGTAGGCAGCAATATTCTCTTGCAGCTGGGTCATATTGGTGGCGCCGATAATGGTGGTGCCCATGAACCAGCGGTGGTAGACAAAACTCAGTGCCAGCTGGGCGGGTGTCAGGCCATGGGCATGTGCGAGGTTTGCATACGCTTCAGAAGCAGCCGGCACCCCGGGCTTTTTGTAGCGCTGGGCATAGCCGAGGAACATGGTGACACGGCCTGCAGCGGCCGGATTCTTCACATACTTGCCGCTGAGGTGACCAAACGCCAGCGGAGAATAAGCCGCTAGGCTGATACGTTCACGGTAAAGTATTTCTGCCATGCCGAACTCAAGGCCACGGTTCATCAGGTTATAGCAGTTCTGCAGTACGGCGATGCGCGGCAGGCCCTGCTCGCGGGCGATGCGCAGAAACTCCATCACGCCCCACGGCTGTTCGTTACTTAGCCCGATGGCGCGGATTTTTCCTTCCCGGATCAGCTCATCCAGTGTTTCAAGCTGGGCCTGGATAGACACCCAGGGAATCGGTTGCCCGGCATCATCGCGCTCGGCCGACGGATCGAACTGGTATTGGCCGAACATGGGCACATTTCGCTCCGGCCAATGCAGGTACAGCACATCCAGGTAATCAGTCTGTAGCCGCTGCAGGCTGCCATGCACCGCCTGGCGGATGTTCGCCCTGTCCAACCCGCTGGGTCCGCCGCGGATCCAGTGCATGCCACGCCGCGGGCCGGCGATCTTGCTGGCCAGCACAAAGCGGTCGCGCGCTTGTTTTTTGATCCAGTGGCCAAGGATGGTTTCAGTACGGGTGACCGTTTCCGCTTTGGGCGGCACCGGGTACATTTCAGCGGTATCAATGAAATTGATGCCTTGTGCCAGGGCAAAATCCAGCTGGTTCTCAGCATCCTGTTGTGTGTTCTGGTCGCCATACGTCATGGTGCCCAGTGCAATCCTGGAGACGCGGATGCCGCTATCCCCCAAATACGTCTGATCCATTAATGTAACACCTGCTTTTCTGTCGGCATTTGCACTACGATACTGGAAACGGTTTCCGGTTCCTTCTCTGCCGGCAGTACCCAGCCGGCGTCTTTACTGGCCACCATCAACATGCGGCTGATCGCCAGCACCAGCTCCTTGTTCAGGCTCATATTCACATTGGTCCCACCCACGCAGACAAGCTGCATGCTGTTCAACTGGTCGTTGATCGACACGAAACGTGTTTCGATCGCCAGCAGTTCCTGCTCGTTGACCATGGATTCGCGTTGCTGATATGCCGTATCGAAATCCAACGTTTCCAGGTTTTGCACCGCTTCCGCTTCCTGCTCAAACTGGCGGGTGGCTTCTGCCGGAGATTGCATGCTATCCAGCAGACTTGCAGTCGCCGACACCGGCAGATGTGCTTCACGGTTGAATACCAGGAATATCTGCCGCGCAATCCGGTAAGTGATCCACACCCGGACTTCCTGCTCGTTGCTGACAGCCGCTTTTAACAAAAGCCGGTCTTGCTGGCTGTCATACGCCAGATTGATTTGCTGCACCTGTTGGGTTTGCGCTTGCATAGTGGGTTTTCCGGAAGCCAGCCTTCGCCAGCACACGCTGACAAGTTACTAAAAGCCATCTAAAAAAGATAGGCTTGAGTACCATTTTTATCAAAATCTTATATTTTGAGGTCCCAGGCCACTATTCTGTTCCCGTCAACAGCGTCTTTTTCCCTTTTTAAAACGATACAAAGCGATACAAAACAGGCCAACTGTAAACGAATAATTTTAACTATTCTTTGGTCTGAATCACTGACAGTCGTGTGTTTTGGGAGAAACCTGATGAAAATGAAATTAAGTCTGTTGACCGGAGTGCTGGTTGGCATGGCGCTGATCAGCAATGTGGCACAAGCGCATCCGCCCGGCCACCGTGGTGGCTGGCGGGGAGGCGTGGGTGTATATTTTGGCGGGCCGTTTTATGGTCCACCACCACCATTCGCCTATTCATACGGTTACCCATACGCTTACCCGTATGTGTATAGCCCACCACAGGTGATCGTGACACAACCACCACAGCCACAGGTGTATATAGAGCAAGATAGTGGCACAGTTTCGCCAGCGCCTGCACCACCGGCGCCTGCCGCCAGCGCCGATAATGCGCAGAATTTCTGGTATTACTGTGAACAATCCGATAGTTATTATCCCTATGTGAAGGAATGCCCGGCTGGCTGGAAACAGGTGACCCCTACCCCACCCGCTACGCCGGCCAGATAACATCATGAAAACTCGAGCCATGAAACAAGATAAAGCCATAAAACAAGTTATGGCCATGAAACCTGTTGCCTGCATCAGTATCATCAGCCTTTCCCTGGCGCTGGCAGCCTGTGCGACCACACCCACCGGACCCAGCAATATGGCCCTGCCTGGTACTGGTAAAGACTTCAATGCATTCAGGAGCGCAGACTTATCCTGCCGGGATTTCGCACTGAATCAGATCGGTTCCAAATCCGTTAACCAGCAATATAACCAGAGCCTGGCAGCCACCACTGCAGTCGGCACAATGATCGGGGCTGCCATCGGTGCGGCTGCAGGTGGCGGCGAGGGCGCAGCCATCGGCGCCGGGGTAGGTGCTTTATCCGGCGGGGCGATTGGCGCCGACTCGGCTGCCACCAGTGGTGATAACGCCCAGCAGAAATATGACAATGCGTATTACCAATGCATGTATGCCGCAGGACATAAAATTCCGGTACCGGCCAGCATGGCTAAAACCTATACCCAGGGCGGTACAGCAACGACGACAAGCACAACCCAAATTACCAGGACACAAAGTACGACGGGCACGCCACCGGTCAGATCGACCTACTACCCTCCTCCACCGCCACCTGGCTATCAGCGCTAATCCAAGGCTGGGAGTCAGCATCCGTTTCCTGGCGACTCTCAGCCAACCCAGTGATCGCTTCCCTGTTTTACGCATAGCAGGCGACGACAGGATGTCATGGTGGATGCTGAACAGTAGTTGCAGGTGACTGGATCGCAAACTTAATATGGCATTGCTGGTCGTAGAAGAATGCGAATAATTAAATCCTTTTTTATCCTTGCACTCGCCCTTTCAACCATCAGTTGTAGCCTGGTAAAAACCGTATACAACAACGCGCCTGCGCTGATTGCCTGGCGGCTGGACGACTATTTTAATTTCAGCGAAGCGCAAAAAGCCAAACTTAAACCAGCGCTGCAGGAGTTGCATGCATGGCATCGTAAACACGAGTTACCACGTTATGTTTCGCTGCTAAATGAAATAAACAACGACCTGACTCATGATGTAAGCGCGCAAATTGCCTGCCAGCGAATCGAATCCATCAAATCGAATGCACAGGCGCTTCAAAAAGAATTTATCCCTATTATTGTTAACGTAGGCGAGACACTCACTGATAAACAATTGCAGCATTTCCAGCAAAAGCTGGAAAAACGCAATGAAGAATGGAAAGAGGAGTGGTGGCAGGAAACGGCCGAAGAACAGCGGGAGGTAAGGTTGGAAAAATCCAAAGATTTCGCTGAAAAAATATATGGGGATCTGAACGAGAAACAAATAAATATCTTGAAACAAAGCATTGCCAAAAATAACTTTGATCCGGCTTTGGTTTACTCTGAAATCATACGGCGTGACGAAGATGCGCTGAATATCTTAAAAGCACTACGAAACCCGGCTTTATCAACCGAGGAAAAATCACAATTGGTCCGTGCTGGTTTCGAGCGTATGCAAAACAGCCCAAACCTGGCTTATCAGGCGCATATCGATAACATCACGCAACAATCGTGTGAAACCATCGCACGCCTTCATGCAAGTACAAATGCCAAACAACGCCTGCATGCGCAACAGTGGGTGGACGACTACAAGATGCAATTCACCACTCTGCAAGGCAAATAACCCTGATGTATTTTAAGTAATACTCAGCAATTAATACTCAGCAATAAAAAATACAGGCAGAACACTGCCTGTATTTTTAAAGGTTATTAAATCAGCATACCGCCGGAAGCTTCAATCCGCTGCGCATTCACCCAGCGGTTATCTTCAGACAACAGGCTGGCGATCATGGGGCCTATATCATCCGGTACACCGACCCGGCCCAGCGCTGTTTGTGAAGCGATAAACGCATTCACATCCTTGTTGTCCCGCACCAGCCCCTGGCCGAAATCGGTCTCGATGGCACCCGGCGCTACGGTATTTACCGCGATCTGCCGCGCACCCAGCTCCTTCGCCATATAGCGCGTCAGCACTTCGATACCGCCTTTCATGGCAGCATAGGCGCTGTAACCAGGCAGCGTGAACCGTGCCAAACCGCTGGAAATATTAATGATACGACCCCCATCGTTGATCAACGGCAGTAATTTCTGTGTCACGAAGAATGTGGATTTCAGGTGTATATTCACCATGTCATCAAAGATTTGTTCAGTGGTTTCAGCAAATGGTGCAGTGATACCGGTACCCGCGTTGTTCACCAGGTAATCGAATTTCTCAGCCTGGAAATGTGTTTGCAGTGTTTGTTTCAAATCAACTGCAAAAGCATCAAATGTCTTTACCTGTGCCACATCGAGTTGCATAGCCACCGCTTTACGGCCCAATGCCACGATCTCGTTGACCGTTTCCTCGGCCAGCGATTGTTTGCTCTGGTAAGTCAGCACCACATCGATACCCTGTCTTGCCATCGCCAGTGCGGTATTTTTACCCAAGCCACGGCTGCCACCTGTAATCAACCCAATCTTGCTAGTCATATTGCATCTCCTTAATTGATGAAAAGAATGTTGATGAACGATGGAATGCAGTTTATTGACAATATACAAACAGATAAACAGGCTAAAAATGATTATACTGTTCATAATATATGAACAATTACAAACTATTTGAGTATGGACAGCAGCGAAAGTTTGAAACGGTTTGTGCGTGTAGCTGAACTCGGCAGCTTTACCAAAGCGGCGGAAAGCCTTAGCCTGCCTAAAGCCAGCGTGTCACAAGCGGTGCAGCAACTGGAAAGCAAATTGCAGACACAGCTGTTCCACCGTACCACCCGCAAAGTGCAGCTTACGCCGGACGGCCAGCTGTTCTATGAAAAAAGCAAAGACGTGCTGAGCGAGATCGAAGAACTGGAGACGCTGTTCATCAGTGACGACAGCCAGGTTTCCGGCATCGTGCGCGTCAATATGTCACAACCCATGGCAAGACACCTGGTGATTCCTGCCCTGCCCGCTTTTCTGCAACGCCACCCCAACCTCAATATCGAGATCAGCAGCGAAGACCGCAAGGTTGACCTGATCGGCGAAGGCTATGATTGCGTGGTGAGGACCGGAGATGTCGAAGAATCCGGCATGACCATGCGCAAGATAGGTGAAATGCAGCAGACAAATTTTGCCAGCCCCAGCTACATCAAGACCTACGGTGAACCAACGTCTGTTGATGACCTAGACCAGCACTACCTGATTCACTACCAAACCAGCAGCAACAGGCGCTTCGATGCATTTGAGTACCAGCACAACGGCGAGCTGCACACCGTCAAAATGCAAAGCCGCATCTGCGTGAACAATACCGATGCCTACCGCGTGGCCTGTGCCGCCGGCCTGGGCATCATGCAGGCACCGAGATTCGGCGCACATGAATTGCTGCAAAAAGGCCAGCTAGTGGAAATATTATCTGATCACACTGCACCGGCCATGGCGGTTTGCATCCTGTTTCCGCACAGGCGCAACCTGTCGAAACGGGTACGGATCTTTATGGACTGGATGACCACCGTTATTCAAACAGGGCTTTGAATATTGGTCAATTTAGGTTTCTCTCTCTTTATAGAGCAAGGTCCGCTTGATCTCCACACCCCAGCGGTAGCCAGACAGTGACCCATCCAGCCTGACCACCCGATGGCAGGGGATCGCCACCGCCAGCGTATTCGCTGCACAGGCACTGGCCACTGCCCGTATGGCCTTGGGCATGCCTATCAGCCGGGCCAGTTCAGTATAGGTCACGATACGCCCGGCAGGAATCTGGCGCAAGGCTTGCCATACGCGCTGCTGGAACGCGGTGCCCTGGATATCCAGTGGCAGGTCTAATCCCAGTTTGGGTGTTTCAATAAAGCCGATCACCTGCGCGACCAGTGATTCAAATGCGGCATCCCCGCCAGTCAGGGTGGCGTGTGGGAATCTGTCCTGCAGCTCTTTCAGCAGCGATTGCGGATCATCACCGATGGAGATCGCACAAATCCCTTTTTCGCTACTGGCAACCAGGATGCTGCCCAGCGAACATTCAGCCAGCGCAAAACGAATAAAGGTGTTTGCTCCGCCTTTTACAAACTGGGCAGGCTTCATACCCAGGGTTTCGTTTGAGGTCTCATAGAAGCGGCTGCTGGACGTGTAACCGGCCGCATAAATCGCATCGGTGACAGTCGTTCCGGTGCCCAGTTTTTCGCGTACCGTGCGTGCCTTATGTGCTGAGGCATAGGCTTTAGGCGTCAAGCCTGTGATGGATTTGAACAAGCGATGAAAATGATAGGTGCTTAAACCTGCATGAGCTGCCAACTGCGTCAACGTCGGGCTCATTTCTGCATGTTCTATCAGGCGGCAGGCTTGCGCGATCTTTTCTGCATGCACAGCGGATAAAACCTGTTGATCTGGCTTGCACCGTTTACATGGGCGGAAACCGGCCTGTTCAGCATCGCTGGCGGTGGCATGGAATGCGACATTTTCCGGCAATGGTGGCCGCGCACCACAAGTAGGACGGCAGTAGATGCCCGTGGTTTTGACCGAATAGAAAAATTTTCCATCCGCCTCGGGATCACGGATAAGCACCTGCTGCCAGCGCGGGTCCAGCACGGTTGCAGGGGAACGTTCATTGCGCGTACTTATTGTCATCACTTGATCTTCCTTTCGATATCTGCACGATACCGCAAAGGAAACATTGAAAAACTCCGTTGCTTGCTTTTGAATTCTGCTTAAACAGCATAGGCAGAATCGCTAATCCTGGCAAGCCAGTTAAAGCAACCTACCAGGATTCAGGAATCGCCCCCATCAGGTAATCGACAAATGACCGCACTTTATTGGTAATGGCATGCCTGTCGCGGAAACATGCGTAAAACTCCAGCGGGACAGTATCGGACCTGGTGATGTCCACTTCGGGAGCATCAGAGGGAGGGTTGCTGGATTGGAACAATGCAATCAACTCGCCGCGCTCAATCGCCTGCTTGGCGACAAATGTCGCCAGCCGGGTGATGCCCGCTCCTTCCAGCGCCAGGCGATACAAGGAATCTATATCGTTACAGATAATGCTGGGCTTGATCACCGGTTCGTAGCGGATGCCGTGGCGGATAAATGCCCAGTGAAACAAACGGCCATCAATAGGGATACGGAACATCAGGCAATCATGCGTGGCCAGGTCTTGTGGATCGACAGGCATGCCTTTACGTTGCAAATAGCCAGGCGAGGCACAGTAGACCACCGGCACAGTGGCGATCTTCCTGGCGATCAGGCCGGGCTCCAGTTGTTCCTTGAAGCGGATGCTGACATCAATATCTTCGGTGACATGATCCAGGCTGCTGTCCGTCAGCACTACTTCTATCGATAACTTGGGAAATTTACGTGCAAATTCCGGGATCAGTGGCATCAGGATATGCCGTCCAAAAGTCACCGGCGCCCCGATTTTCAGGCGCCCCTGAGGTTGCGCATGGAATTCAGTCACAGCAGACTGGGCACGCGCCAGGCCGGCGATCAGTGGCTCCACTTCGGCATAATACAGCTCGCCACTTTCAGTCATTGCCAGCTGGCGTGTGGTACGTATCAGCAGGCGGGTGCCTAGTGACTTTTCCAGCCGCTGGATATTCTGGCTGGCCGCTGCTGCGGTAATGCCCTGCAGCCTGGCACCGGCCGCGATACTGCCGGCCTGAACAGCTTTGACGAAACTTTCTATGCTCCTGAGCGTATCCATTAGCTATCGAATGAAAACATGATTCGATAGTTTAGCTTTATGATGAATGAAGAATCAAGCCTCTACCCGGCCACTATCATTACGAATACAGTGTGGTTTCAAATATGGAGCTAGTCATGAAACCAGCAAAAAAAGCGCGAAAAATCCCGAAAAAATTCACACCCTATGTATTTGCATTCCTGATGGCAGGCATCATGGCGTTCCTGATGTCCATGGTGATCGTGGCAGCGAACAGCGGTATCCATCACGGCTATCTATTCCAGGTACTGCACGCATATGCACTTGCCATGCCGGTGGCCTTTGTTTGCGTGCTGATCGTCAGGCCTATCGTCATGCACCTGGTGTCAGCCCTGGTGCATATCGATTAAACAAAATCTAGACCCGGCTACCGTTCCAGACTTTAAACGATAGCCGTCTCACCCGCTTGTAAAAAACGCATCTCCCTCACTGCGCTGCTCACGCCTGGAATTGCTGGATCTCGCCGGACAACAACACACGTTTTCCGCGGTATGTAGGCACTTCCGTCACAAGTGCCCTGGCGATTTTGCGCGCATCCACCGCTTTGTAATCCGCTGGCAATAATGGATTCAACAACCTGCTGATCCAGATACCGATTTTCTCTCCCGCACGCCTGGGCTGCTTCAGTTTTTCCCTGTCGCCCAGGATCAATGACGGCCGTGCAATCACCAGTGTCTCAAAATCCAATGCTGACAATGCATCTTCAAGCTCGCCTTTCACGCGGTTATAAAATATGGAAGTATTGGCGTTTGCCCCCATGGCACTGACCAGGCCCAGACGTCTGGCGCCGGCGGCTAGCCCCGCTTGCGCAACAGCCAGGTTTGCCTCGAAATCCACCGCTCGAAATGCCGCCTGGCTGCCTGCCTGTTTAATCGTGGTGCCCAGGGCAAGGTAGATTTCATCCAGTGGCGGCAAGGTGGGGAGTGATTTGAAATCCACAACGTGGGAGGTCAACTTCGGATGTGATATATCTAAAGCACGACGGCTCAATACGTGTACCTCGGCTACGGAACCATCCTGCAATAAATAAGCCAATAGTGAGGAACCCACGAGGCCGGATGCACCGGCCAGAACAATTTTACGATTTGCCATTGCTGATATCTCCGCTAATTAAATTGGCTATTGCTGAATCCTTTGGCAGTAAACCCTGTATATCATGCATGCCTGATCCGAGTCTATGGCAAAACCATCAATGGCAAAAGCTACCAGATCAAACACTATTTAATCTCAAACATTCATCAATCCACCCTCTTCACCAAAATATTATTCAGGAAATCAATGCCCGCTTTAAATAGTCATGCCGCACGCCTAGCCACCAGGCTAGCCTTTTTTGCAGGTGGATTTGGCCTCTCCTGCTGGGCACCGCTCATCCCTTTTATGCGTGAACAACTGCATCTTGACCCCGGCATCCTAGGCAGTTTGCTGTTATGCCTGGGATTGGGTTCCGTTTCAGCCATGGTGGTGACCGGCACCATCAGTGCGCGTTATGGCAGCCGCGCCATCATCATCCTCAGCGGCTTAACCCTGGCGATCACCGTTATGCTGCTACCTGTCGCTGAAAGCACGTTACAACTGGCGGTCACCTTGTTGTTCTTTGGCGCATCGCTAGGTTCACTGGATGTCTCCATGAACCTGCATGCGGTAGAGGTCGAGAAAGCTTCACAACAACCGCTGATGTCCGGCTTTCACGCCATGTTCAGCGTAGGCGGTTTTGCCGGCTCGGCCATCATGACCCTGATGCTGAGCATGCACATGACTACCTTTCACAGTGCACTGGTCTCTGCCACATTACTGGCGGTATTAATGGTGCTCACCTGGCCGCGCCTGGCGCAAACACCGAAAGGCGAGCATGGGCAGCTGTTCTCAATCCCCAGAGGCATCGTGCTGATCCTCGCGCTATTAACCGGCATCGCTTTCCTGGTCGAAGGTGCCATGCTGGACTGGAGCGCCCTGCTGATCACCGATGCAGGATTGTTGCCGACTGCCCAAGGCGGCCTGCCGTATATTGTGTTTTCAATCGCCATGCTGACAGGCCGTTTTATGGGGGACGGATTAAGCAACCGCCTGGGCGATCGCACACTGTTGCTGTGGGGCGGCAGCATCGCTGTGCTGGGGATGTTCATCGCAGTGCATGCAAGCTCAGCGCTCGCCGCATTGAGTGGATTTCTCCTGATAGGCGCAGGTGCCTCTAACACGGCACCGATATTATTCAGGCTGGCAGGCGCGCAAACCGAGATGCCGACCGGCCTGGCGGTGGCGGCCATTTCCACCGTCGGCTATTCTGGCGTCTTGCTCGGCCCGGCCCTGATCGGCTTTGTCGCACAACACGTCGGCCTGCCCAATGCCTTTATCATGCTGGCATTGCTACTCAGTCTGGTGCCTGTTTGCTCGTTCCTCATCACCAAAAATCACTCAAAAAAGTGATTCGCACTGCTGCTTTGCTGTGTATCTCATGCCTGCAAAGCAGCAACCCACTGAGGCCTGATCCCACCTTATTCAACCACCGAATCCCGACCTGCTGACTCTACGGCATCAAAACAGCAGCGGTGCCGATTACACAGCATATCTTCCCTATCAAAATTCACCTTAAGTAATTGTTTTAATTTGGTTTTTATGATGGCACGCTTTCTGCAATAAGCAGATTGGTACTACTTCGTTTTGCGCCTGAAAACGCTCGAAAGTCTTATTCCAATCTTTCAAACAGCAGAGAGTAAAAATGAAAACAAAATTAAAACTTCATCGTAAACAGTTAGCGGTTCTCACCGGGATGATCCTCAGCAGCCAGGCCTATGCGGATCCTACTATCCAGCGGGATGAAAACCTGTTCCTCAATATCGGCGTGGCTTCCCGCGTAAGCTTCAGCTCGATCAGCGATGCCGCCCCGAACGGCAGAAGCCGCTCAAAAGACTTCGAGGTTGAAGAGGCGCGTTTGTATACCAATGGTAAATTGCATAAAAACGTGACCTATGAATTCAACTTTGCACGCAATGTCGCTGATGACAAAATCGAATTACTGGATGGGCACCTGGGGTTGGAAATCAACAACTACGTGAATATCTGGGCAGGCCGTTTCCTGCCGGCAGCCAGCCGCGCTTCCGCCTCCGCGCCCATGTATTCCACCACGTTTGATTTCCCGATCGCGGAACAGGGTTCGTATGAATTTGCCGGTCGTGATAACGGCGCGGTATTGTTTGGCTGGGATCAAAGTGCCGCATTCAAATATTACTTTTCAGCCACCAATGGTCGCCAGGGCGGTTCCAACCAGTCGGACAATTTGTCTTATGCCACCCGCCTGCAATATAACTTCTGGGATACAGAACCGGGCTTTTACAACCTAGCCAGTTACGATGGTAAGAAATCCATTCTTTCTATCGGTGGTTCATACCGTTACCAGAAAGATGGGACCGGCACCATCCTCAACCAGGGCGATTCCAAATACTGGAACGTGGATGCGCGACTGGAAAAACCATTGAGCAATGGCGCGGTGCTGGGGGCTGAAGCATCCTATTACAATTATGACAATGACAATACCGGCGACATCGCCTTACCGGAAGCCAAAGGCTTTTTCGTCAATGGCAGCTACACGTTTGCCGATACGGTGTGGATAGGTAAATTCCAGCCTAAGGTCATCTACCAGAAGTTCAACAACGACACCACCGGCCTGGACCGCAAGCGCGTGGATGTAGGCGTGGGTTACCTGATTGATGGTGACAGCAATAAACGTATCGATGTGTTTTATTTCAGGGAGAACCGCAATAACCTGCCGGATATTGATGGGATAAAAGCGATTTTCCATGTGGCGCATTTTTTCTAACTTACCAGCCTCAACATCTTAAAAAAAACGGCTTTTGGAGCCGTTTTTTTTATTGCGAACGCAGGTTTATGTGCAACGAGATAAAGTTAACTTCGTATTGCTTGCTTGCCATTCTGGCGTAGGGTGAAGTACGGGTTTCGCATGGCATGCTGTGCGCCTGCGCAACGGCTGACTTTCGTAGAAGCCTGCATAAACCTGCAAAAATATCGTCATTCTGGTGGCGGCCAGAATCCAGGCAAGGTTGATGCTAAGCTTGATGAAATCGAAGAGCGGGTTCTGCGCTTGCTGTATTTCCTAAATAGGTATTTTTTTAGAATATTCACTGATCTTTTTCGCCACTCGGCGAGTTCCTTTTCTTTGCTTGCCCAAAGAAAATGTAACCAAAAGAAATGCACCCTAGCTTCCGCTTGTTTCCTGCGTTGCTCATCAACGTGGGCGGCCAACGAAACTCGCCCTGACAAGCCACACACAACGTGGCTTGTTGCGGAACTCGAACAAACGCTGGCCGAAGACTCCCCCGCTGACTGCGCTACTCGGCGCGTCAGATAGGGGCCCATTAAAAGCACACGCTTTCCATTTGAGTGTAATTCTATGCATTGCACCACGCTCAATTACTGTGGAAAAAGAATCAGAGAATTAGAGTTATTTAGAATTTGATTTGCTTTTCAAACTTCAAAACTCATTTAGCGCCCGCCAACTTTCATGCTCAAAATACTGTCTCATCGTGGTGGTTTCAACGGGCCCCTATCTGACGCGCCGAGTAGCGCAGTCAAAATAAGGAGGAAGGGAGCGACTGTCTGAATCCCGCGGTGGCCTGCGCAGTGTGCAGGCCGCTAGGATGAGTTTCGTGACCGCTTATTTTGACGAGCAACGCAGGAAACAAGCGGAAGCTAGGGTGCATTTCTTTTGGTTACATTTTCTTTGGGCAAGCAAAGAAAAGGAACTCGCCGAGTGGCGAAAGAAAGTGGTGAAATATCCAAAGAAATACCGACAAAGACTTACTACGGCTACCAGAATCACACTTCGAGTGTAACCAAGCTAAAGATTAACCTTGCCTGGATTCTGGCCGCCGCCAGAATGACGACCTGATTCAACTGTTAGGTTACGCTACTGAAATTAGCTCTGACTAAATGAAATCCAGACCAGAGAAAGCTATCCAAAATCGAAGTCTTTTAAAAATAAATCATCCTCAATCACTGCTTACCCAAATACGAGTCACTCAGCGCCTGACTGCTGGCAATCGTCTGTGCATCACCCTGACGGGTGATATGCCCGCTCTCCAGCACATAGGCATAATCGGCATATCTCAACGCGACCGTGGCATTCTGCTCGGCCAGCAGGAAACTCAGGCCCTGCGTCTGTTGCAACTGGTACACGATCTCAAAGATCTCTTCCACGATCTGCGGTGCCAGCCCCATCGAAGGTTCGTCCAGCAGGATCAATTTCGGGTTTGCCATCAGCGCGCGGCCTATCGCCACCATTTGCTGCTCACCGCCTGAAGTATAGCCGGCGTGGTTCTTGCGCAATAACTTCAAGCGCGGGAAAAAGCTGTAGACTTTTTCCAGGTCCTGCGCCAGGCTTTTGGCTGACGGGCGGCGCACAAAAGCACCGGTCAGCAGGTTCTCTTCCACTGTCAGGTGGCCGAAACAATGCCTGCCTTCAAGCACTTGCACCAGGCCTTGCGCAACCAGGTGCGCAGGCGTGGCCCGGGTCACATCATCGCCTTGATAAAAAATCCGGCCTTGCACGATTTCGCCACGCTGGGCCGGTGCCAGCCCGGAAATCGCTTTCAGGATAGTGCTTTTGCCGGCGCCGTTGGCGCCCAGTAAAGCCACAATCGATTGCGCTTGCACCTGTAGCGAAACATGCTTGATGGCAAAAATGACTTTCTCATAGATTACTTCAATATCATCCAGCTGCAGAATGGCATCGGCAGCAGGATCCGTCTGTTCAATGGCTGGTTGCATCAAACCCTCCTCCATTCAATCTCTAAAATTTGATCACCTGAATCTGATCTCATAGGCAATATGCACATATCACCCATGGCATCAGATTGTGATGCATACCGTGTTCGCGGTATGCATCTCCAATCAACACAATGTCATCAACTACTTGGCAGCGACAGTTTCCTTGCTGCAATCACGCGGGGTGATGCCTTTTTCCTTGGCATATTCATGGGAAGATTTTTCAATGATAGGACGCAGCAACTGGCGGTCTGCCTGCACCCATTCTGAAATCACGTTCCACTTGCTGCCGTCCCATTGCTGGAACCGCACCGCACCGCCACCTTCGTGGTCAGCGCAACTTAATTTCAATGGCTGCACCAGGCCCAGGGCACCCAGTTCGTTCAGGCGTTTGTCATCCAGACGCAGGTTCTCAAAGCCCCAGCGCACTTCTTCACCCGTCAGCGGGCGTTTGCCGAATTTGGCCTGTGCCACACGCACCGCTTCTACGTTGAGGATGCCGTTCACCACACCCAGGTTGTAATACACGTTACCAAAGCGTTTGGGGTCTTGCAGGTTGCCTTTACCCGGTTTGATCACATACTGGTTGATGCCTTGCAACACCGGGAAGCTGGTGCCGGAAGGATGGGTAGTAATCGAGATAAAGCCTTTGGCAGCATTGCCGGCAGGGGCGGCATCATCTTCGGAGTTACTCCAGATATTGCCGATGATATGGTTAGCCGGGAAACCGGTTTTCTGTGCCGTTTTGAGTGCGACCGGGTTCATCACGCCCCAGCCGCGCAAGATCACCCAATCCGGTTTGATGCGGCGGATAGTGAGCCATTGTGACTGCTGCTCATTGCCTGGATGTGGCACTTCCAGCAGAGTCAGTTCAAAGCCATACTTCTTGGCCAGCAGTTCCAGGATAGGGCTGGTTTCCTTGCCATAAGGTGAGCCATGGTAAAGCGTCACGATTTTCTTGCCCTTTAGTTTGTCCAGCCCGCCGGATTGCTGTGCGATGTAATTCACAATCGCAGACACCTCGCTGTACGGGTTCAATTGCAACGGGAACGCATACGGGAACACACTGCCGTCAGTGGAGTCTGTGCGGCCATGGTTGATGGTGATCAAAGGTAATTTATCCGCTGTCGAGCGTTCCAGTGTTGCGTAAGCAATGCCAACTGAAAGTGGATTGGTCGCTGCGGCTGGCGCGCCGTTCAGGCCTTTTTTCAGGCGCTCATAGCACTCCACGCCCTTTTCCACCACGTATTCGGTCTCGCACTCACTCCAGGTGAGTTTCACGCCATTGACGCCGCCCTCTTTGGCATTCACGTATTGCAGGTAATCAATGAATCCGCCAAAAAAGCCGGAACCACCCGCCGCATAAGGCCCGATCCGGTAGCTCTGCAACGGGAAATACTGTTCATTCGCCGCCTGCACTTGTGTAGTGACACTGGCGATCCCCAATCCTAATGCCAGCCATAGCCAGCGATGTTTGCCTAAAAATTTCACTTTGAGACTCCTTCTTTTTAAAATATTAAAGTTACTGCAAATAGTTTTTGGTTATATAAAAATGTCTGAAAGGCCATTCACACATCAAAAATCTCCTCAGTAAACAACCGGGAACGTAACTTCTAGAAACGTAACGGCCAGACACGTAGCCGTTGTTTGACGGTTTGCCAGACTTTGGCAAGACCATTGGGCTCCTTGATCAGGAAAAAAATGATCAATGCGCCAAAGATCATCTTCTGGATGTTCTCCAGCTGCCCGGGATCGATCACGCCTGCAAACAAGCCTGATGACAGGTTGGAAAGCAGTATCGGGAACAGCACGATAAACGCCGCGCCAAGGAAACTGCCTAAAATGCTGCCCATGCCACCAATGATAATGATGAACAGGATCTGGAATGAGCGGGAAAGGTCGAAGCCATGCGGTTCTACCGTGCCAAGGTAAGTAAATGCCCATAACGCGCCGGCGATACCCAGGTAAAAGCCACTGACCGCAAAAGCCAGCAATTTGGTGTTAGGCACTGAAATACCGATCACTGCGGCAGCAGTATCCATATCGCGTACCGCCATCCACTTGCGGCCAATTTCGCCGCTGACGATGGTTTTTGCCAGGGTAGCCAGCGCTACAACAATGGTCAGTGTCAGCAGGTAGCGTCCGGCAGGATGACTGAAATCCCTGCCCCATAGTAATAACGGCGGCGCGGTGATCACGCCGGAAGAGGAGTTATTGGAAAACCAGGGGAAATTGGTGAACACCCATTGCACAAAAAATTGCGCAGCCAGCGTGGAAACGATCAGGTAAAAGCCTTTGATACGCAAACTGGGCAAGCCGACCACCAGGCCGAAGAGACCTGCGACCAGCCCTCCTGACAACAGGCTGGCAAGCAATGGCAGGCCTTCAAAACGCAAATTGAAGTTATAGGTGGCAAACGCACCCACCGCCATAAAAGCGGCTGACCCCAGTGACAGCTGCCCGGCGTAACCGGTCAGCAGATTCAGGCCCAGCCCGGCCAGCGACAGCACCAGGAAAGGGATCAGGATGGCACTGAACCAGTAATCGTTACCTATGGCCGGCACTGCCAGAAAAGCGAACGCCAATAACAAGGCAAATGCCCAGCGCTCCTGCCTTAACCGGAAAAAGCGTTTATCAAAGCGGTAGGCGGTGACGAACTGCCCAGATTCTTTATAAATCATTGTTATGCACCTGCTAAACGCGTTCTATGGCTTTGTCACCGAACAGGCCATAAGGTCTGACCAGTAAAAACAACACCGCCAACACATAAGGGAACCAGTTTTCAATACCGCCACCGATCAGCGGGCCTATAAATACTTCGGCGAGTTTTTCCGAGGCGCCGACGATCAGCCCCCCGACAATCGCACCTTCAATCGAGGTGAAGCCGCCTATGATCAGCACCGGCAGTGCTTTCAACACGATTAAGGACAGCGAAAACTGCACGCCTACCCTGGCGCCCCACAACATGCCGGCGACCAGGCCGACAAAGCCTGCGACCGCCCATACGATCAGCCACAGGCGCTGCAAGCGAATACCCACCGCCAGTGCAGCCAGCTGGTCATCCGCCACGGCTCTCAGGGCGATACCGACACGGGTCTTGTTAAACAGGAAACCAAGCAATACCACCAGGCCGCCGGCGATCGCTGCCGCAAACAGGTCAAACTGCGACAGCAAAATGCCAGCGACTTCAAACGGCACATCATCGATGCCGATATCCAGCGCATGCACCTGGGCACCCCACAACGCCTGCGCCAGGCCTTCGACGATATAGCTCAGCCCCAGCGTCGCCATAAACAGTGTGATCGGTGAGCGGTTCACCAGTTGCCTGAGCACCAGCAGCTCGATCAGCCAGGCCAGCACACCCATCGCCAGCAAGGTGATCGCGAATGCGCCCCAGAAAGGCACACCACGTTCCACCAGGCTGACAAAGGTCAGTGCGGAAAACAGGACCATGGAGCCTTGCGCAAAATTGAATACTCCCGAAGCTTTGTAGATCAGTACGAAACCGATGGCCACCAGCGAATACATCACGCCTGCCAGCAAACCACCGGTCAACACTTCCAGAAAAAAATTCATGGTTTTATCATCCGTTTCCCAGTCAGTGTCCAACTCAGTGTTTAGTGCCCAGGTAAGCGGCAAGCACTTCCGGGTTGACCCGCACTTCATCCGGTGTGCCATCCCCGATCTTCTTGCCGTAATCGAGTACCACCACATGGTCGGAAAGTGACATCACCACACCGATATCATGTTCGATCAGCACGATGGTGGTGCCGAACTCCTGGCTTGTCTCCACGATAAACCGGCTCATCTCGGCTTTCTCCTCTGCATTCATGCCTGCCATAGGCTCATCCAGCAATAGCAGTTCGGGCTCTGCCGCCAGCGCACGTGCCAGCTCGACCCGCTTCTGCAAACCATAAGGTAAATTGCCGACAATGCTGTTGCGCCAGGGTTGTAGCTTGAGGAAAGCGATGACCTGCTCGGCCTTTTGCCGCTGCTGTTCGGCATCGGCAGGTGCGCGTCCGATATTGAACACCTGTTCCAGCCAGCTGCTTTTGACTTTCAGGTTGATACCGGTCAGCACGTTGTCCAGCACCGACATGCCTTTGAACAGGGCGATATTCTGGAAAGTGCGCGCGACGCCGCGTTTGGCAGCCCATTGCGGATGCAATGTCTTGCGTGATTCGCCCTGGTAAACAATACGCCCTTCATCTGCCTGGTATACCCCGTTGATCACATTCAGCAATGAGCTTTTCCCTGCCCCATTAGGGCCTATGAGTGCGCAGATCTCGCCTTTTTTCACAGAGAAGCTGATATTGGTGATGGCTTTCACCCCCTTGAATGACAAGGAGATACTATCCAGCGTCAGTAAAGGTTGTGCCCTGTTTTCGGTTTGGGCTAATGATTGGGATAGCGTCATAACACCGCTCTCAGGGAGCTCAGCCCGTAATAATGTTCATCATTGTTTTGCAACTGCGGGATCACCTGCAGTTTGCTGGTCTGCCATTCAGCCTCTTCCGGCCAGTCGCGTACCTGTATACCGATAGCGGTGAAAAACCGGGCGGCTTCTACGGATAAAGGCTCACCAACCAATAAGGGCACCCGTGTCCGCGCCAGTCCGAGTACATCTTTTAACGGCCAGATCGCCAGCCAGTCAGCGATCGTCCGCAAGACCGGCACCTGTCTCTGGTACTGATCCAGCGACCATTTCACCAATGCATACTGAAAGCTGCCAGCCAGAGGCCAGCGCGATAGGGTCAGTGCATACAGGCGCTGATAGGTAGCGGCGGTACCGGCCACCAGTGTCGGGCCAAGCTCACGCCTGTCCGTATCGCGCGTGACCAGGTTTTCCGGGAAATTCAGGGTGAAGCCGGCCAGCAACCATGGCGACAGCAGATAACGGGCATGACCACTGGCGGCAAACGCACGCGCAGCCAGCGCTTCTTCCTTGTCTGTCAGTAGCTCATGCACCACCAGCTGGCGGCCGTTCTTCAAAAGTTCTGCATGCTTGAGTTCGCGGTATTCCAGCTGGTATTGCGCACTCAACCGGTAAAAACGGAAAGCAATCGCTTCAGGCACCGCCACGGTCTGCAATGTGCCAGGCACCGCTTCACCTGCCGAGATGATTTGGCTATACGCACGGATTGCCGGATGCGTGTAATCACCCAGGCCGCGTGCATTGGCATAAATCAGCACCTGCACATCAGGCTTGGCTTCAAACACCTGGTCAACCTGACCTTGCGCTTCGGCAAACACGAATTGCGGCCGCAAGGTATGCAGGAGATCCAGCAATTGCGGCTGTGCATACGCCGGGTCTAATGGCGCGGAAATGCCCCCAAGCCAGTGCGCGGCCAGCGAAAGCAGCAAGGCCTCTGGCCTGGGCTCACTCAGCAGGAACAGTGTGTCGCCACTGCCAAACCCTTTTTGCTTCAAGAATCGCGCTGCCAGGAGTACCTCGTTATGCAGTGCCTGCCAGGGTTGCTCATGCCAGATACCCAGCTTTTTATGGCGGATAGCGACCTTGGCGGGCCGCTTTTCAGCCTGGTGAGCAAGCCATTCGGGTAAGGTATCTGCGGCCATAGTATTCTGCTTTTACCTGTCTCTGTTAAGCGGCTTTAGCCAGCTTTTTTGCTTCCAGCTCACGCACCAGCGGCAATATTTTTTCGCCGAAGTAAGCCACCTCTTCCTGGAAGTGCAGGAAGCCTGTCAGAATCAGGTCTACCCCGACTGCCTTCAACTCAACGATACGTTCAGCGATCTGCTGTGGCGTCCCGATCAGGTTGGTTTTGAAACCATCGTTGTATTGCACCAGGTCTTCAAAGGTGGACTTCGCCCAGTTGCCTTCTTTCTCGGGGCTGGCAGCACCAGCGTTTTTCACTTCATGACCAAAGGCATTCACTGCTTCCGGATTAGCCTTGTCTATGATCTCCTGCAGCACTGCCCTGGCTTCTGCCTCGGTCTCGCGGGCAATCACAAACGCATTCACGCCGATTTTCACCTGGTGGTTATTGGCTGCTGCCTTGGCACGAATATCATCCACCTGCGCCTTGATGCCTTCCACGGTATTGCCATTGGTGAAATACCAGTCAGACACGCTGGCTGCATTGTCACGCGCAGCACGCGAGCTGCCACCCTGGAAGATTTCCGGATGCGGCTGCTGCAAAGGTTTTGGCTTCAATGAGTAATTGCTGAAACGGTAAAAATCACCGCGGTAGGTAAAATTGTCTTGCGTCCAGATGCCTTTCAACGCTTCGATAAATTCCCTGGACCGGCGGTAACGTTCATCATGGTCCAGCCAATGCTCGCCAATCGCAGTGAACTCGCCACGGAACCAGCCGGAGACGATGTTGACCGCAATACGCCCTTCGGTCAGCAGATCGATGGTGGCCAGCTGCTTGGCTGCCAGCACCGGGTTCCATGGGCCTGGCAAAATGGCCGCAATCACTTTCAGTTTGGTCGTCGCCGCCAGCAAGGCATGGGAAAAAGACACTGACTCATGCTGGAACTCGGCACCATAACCTGCCGTGAAGCGTATCTGGCTCAAGGCGTATTCAAAACCGGCTTTCTCGGCGATCTGCGCCAGTTTGCGGTTGTAATCGATATCCCAGCTGGTACGCTGCTCGATGTTGCTGACTACCAGACCGCCACTGACGTTAGGCACCCAATAGGCAAATTTAATGTTTTCTGTACTCATCACCCAATCTCCAAATCTTAAGTTTTCTCTAAATACTGTCTGCGTTATATCGCTTGCAAGCTGGCTGTTTTCACAAGTTCCCTATGCTTTAGCAGGGGTAATGCACGCTCTACCGCCAATTCAATACGGGCTTTCACCGTTTCGCTTTTGACTTTGTAGTTTTCAAAGTCACCTTCAGTGGCATAGACGCCGATAGGCAACGTCAATGCCTGGAAGAAGCTGAATAATGGCCTTAGCTCATGGTCGATGATCAGGGCATGACGCTCACTGCCGCCGGTAGCTCCCAGCAGCACAGGCACATCAATCAATGCTTCGTAGTTGACTAGGTCAAACAGGTGTTTGAACAAACCTGTGTAAGAGGCGCGATAAACAGGTGTTGCCACAATCAGCAAGTCCGCCGTTTCGATCGCTTCGATATCCTGCTGCACTTTCACTGGCAGGTGTTTAGGGTCATAAGAAGCGACCAGGCTGCCGCCGATCTCGCTTAACTCAATGGTATGCAGGTCGATCGGGATGTGCTGACCTAATTTCTGGGTCAATGCCTCCACCAGCGCAGCTGTTCTGGAAGGTAATTTATAACTGCCGGATACGGCGGTGACTTTCAATGGACGACTCATCATGACTCCTAAACATGGTTCTAAACCTGATACTGTTAACACCAGGTATTTTTAACACCAGGTTCTTAACACTAGGGTGAGCCGGCAAGAATTGAGTTGTTCAATATCCGCATAGCCGGCTCAGGTTAGATATAGCAGCATCCATGCCAGGAAGAAATAATGATATATTTCAATGGCTTATACATATTTAAAGCAATATTCCCATGTTGAATTTAAGCAAAACGTGCTGATGCACTGCTGATATATCAGCAGCCCAACCTGAATTTCAGCACCTGCCTTGCGCTTAATGGGCGGGATTCTGGTTTAAGACTGCTGATTAAGCAGCATGCATTCAGCAGAAAACTGTTTATAAAGCGGCTGTTTCAATCCAGATATTAAATAAATGCATTTAAATTCATGCACTTAGTGATTGGCATGCTTAATGCAATAAATGGTCAGACGCGCAGCGCTATTTAAAAACTAAATGACTGCGTTCTTTATTCCCCACATTTATGACAAGGATTGAATATGACTGCACATGCAAGCAACGTTGCGCATTTGCCCGAGAGCCTGCACCAGGCCCACGAACATCGCGGCAGGGAACCTGCCCACATTATCAAAAGTGATGCCGAAGCCATTGCGATTGCACATCAGGTGGCGAGTGAAATCGCCAAGGAAGCTTCAACCCGCGACCAAGAAAGACGCTTGCCGCGCAAAGAACTGGACTTATTCTCCAGCAGCGGTTTGTGGGGTATCACCGTACCTAAGGAATATGGTGGCGCAGGGGTATCTAACAGAACCCTGGCAGAAGTGATTGCTATCGTGGCAGAGGCTGACCCCAGCATAGGCCAGATCCCGCAAAACCATTTGTATATGGTGGAAGGCTTGCGCCTGGATGGCACGGATTTTCAGAAAAGGTACTTCTTCGAGCTGGTATTGCAAGGCGTGCGCTTTGGTAATGCCTTCTCTGAAGTCGGCACCAAGAGCGTCAATGACGTTAAAACCAGGCTGACTCCGGCCAATAGCGGCTATTTCCTGAATGGCAAAAAATTCTATTCTTCAGGTGCGTTGCTGGCGGACTGGGTGCCGGTCGTAGCCAAAAACGAGAATGACGATACTGTGGTGGCATTTGTGCCAGCCGGTGCCGAAGGCCTGACCATCATTGATGACTGGTCCAGCTTTGGCCAGCGCACCACTGCCAGCGGAACCACCATCCTCGAAAATATTTTTGTCCCTAGCGAACATGTAGTGCCGAATCATCTGGCGTTTGACCGCCCTACCGCCATGGGCCCGGTGGCGCAGATCATCCAGGCAGCGGTAGATACCGGCATCGCCCGCGCTGCGTTCAAAGATACGCTGCATTTCGTGCGTAACTACACTCGGCCCTGGATAGATACCGAGCTGGAACATGGCTACGAAGATCCGCATACCATCAAGGATATCGGCGACCTGCAAATCCGCATCCATGCGACTGACGCTTTACTGGCCCGTGCCGGTGAATTTATTGACGAAGCGCAACGTAACCCGAATGAAGAAACGGTGGCGGAGGCTTCCATTGCGGTGGCAGAAGCCAAAGTGCTCAGTAGCGAAACCGCATTGCTGGCCGGCAGCAAGTTATTTGAACTGGCAGGCACGCGCTCTACGCTGGGTGAGTACAATCTTGACAGACACTGGCGCAATGCCCGCACCCACACCTTGCATGATCCGGTGCGCTGGAAATACCATGCGGTTGGCAATTACAGCCTGAACAAGGTGAAGCCACCTCGACATCCCTGGATTTGATCTGGGCGTATTAAAAAAGCTTTAAGAACAAACCCGCCGATTGGCGGGTTTATTTTGACGACGAGTTAGGTAGCGTTTTAAGTAGGTGTGTCGACCTCGTCCCATTCACTATCTTCAAACCGCACAAGCCAATTGAGCGCATAATGCCGTTCCAGGATTACTCCCTCATTGAGTTCAGGAGGAAAGGGCTTCTCTTCATATTTAGCTTGACGGATAAGCCAATGCAAACGGTAATGCAAGTCGAGTGCATCGAGGATTTCGCTTCCTAAACGCAAACGCGTTTCTTGAAGAAGTTCTTCGGTGTTTTTCTCTAGCGCAATTCGTGCAACCGCTGTTACATCGCAGATAGTACTGGGGAAAGAAAGCGATTCTGATAGACCAAGTGCCCATTGCAATACGGAAAGGCTTTCGTAACGCCAAGAAAATTGAGTGTTTACGCTTGATGATGGACTATCTTCGCCAAAAAACTCATTTTCTTTTGGCGAAAAGTAGGCTTTAGCACGCGGAAATTTCTCTTGAAGCTCAGCAAAAGAAATTGCATTGTCCGTGGCGAAAGATTCCGCCCTGACGGCTACGACAAAAAGCGCAAGCGCTCGACCGGCTACTTCCTGATGTGTTCGTAGTCTCAACTCGGGCTCTGATACCAGAGGAGGCAAATGATTGGGGACAATTATTCCCTTTGTCGCTAAGAAAGCTTCCGTCCTAGCTTTTCGTTCCCATGCTTCGACTGGATAGGGAATCTCAGCTCTAGAGTCTGCTGTGCCGTCGCTTTCCGCTACGAGAACTTGGCCGTTCGTGTCTCGGACACTACCATCAGTAAGGAAAAGGAGTGCGTTTGCTCTCTCCGCCCACTCTGCGACAGAATCCAGTAGGCTTTCCTGTACCGAAAAACTTAGATGATGTTGAACGCGCTGGATATGCCGAATGACGTGATATTTTGAACGCGACATCTCGCCGTCACCCCTGCTACGAACATAATGTATAAACCCACTTAGATGTTCGGCCAGTTCAGGATCAGAAAGATCGCGGCGGTTATTCAGGAAATGAGGAAACTCAATCTCTGGGATTCTTGTGGTTGTGCAGTACGCATTGATCAGCACAGCGTTGGGGTCTAATGCAGGCTTGCGCACATATTCAGATCTTTCTCGCTCCTTAGATCCGAACATTCTTTTCAGCTTTTCAAACATGATACCCTTCCAGAGAAAAACTGCGTTGCGTCCTAGCCTTTGATATGGGACGTTGGCTGTCCCCCTTGATGTATGGGTTAGGCTTAATCATCAATTTCCGTGGAAATAGTGTTAAGCATCTCAATAATGTCCTGCCTTGATATGACCAATTCACAAAGTTTCTTTTCTTTATCGTCATTACCGAGCGTCATGACGTTGACAACTAAGAGGTCTTTATTTGAGACTTTGCTAGATTTTTCAGGAAACTGTAACCAACGGCCAGAAACCTCACAAGCTACTCGATATTTCCTAAGATTAAGCCGCTGTCTTCTTAATTGCCCTGATGGGAATTGTTTAATCTTATCAGTCATCGCTTAGGCCTAACGTTTGAATTAAGATGCGCCGCAAAACGTCCCGCTAAAATGATTCCTTAGGTTAGTAAAAATCATAATATAAAACCCACTCATTTGTATAACTATGCTTGGCAAACATTAAATTTCCATTGTCTACGACATTAAGATTTATTTTAGAGTCTGATGATATTTGAAAAACAAATTCATAATTTTCACCAAAATCTATCCCAGGTTGACAAAAAGAAGGGTAGCCTCCAATTTTGTGACTATATGAATTTTCTGTCACATCAAAATATGATTCAATTTCTCCTGAATTTTCAAGTTGAATTATTTCATCTTGAAAGTCATATATCTCATAGCAATCCCATTCGGGATAATCTTCTTTAATAAGCTCCGCTTTCAATGGGAAAGCCTTAATGAATGAATACGACAAGTCAAAGTTTTTTTTATGCAGCATATTTAAATCATCGTATTCTCTTAAAATCCAATTTTTCCCCATTTTTTCTAATTGTTTAGGCAAGTTTTTTGATATAAATAAAGTCAAAAGCTTTGTTGTTTTTATAGATGGATGAACATATGGAAAAACAGGAAGATAAAACTGAGCCAGAGGCAACATTAAATCACCGTTTTCATCGGTGGGTATATTTTCATCCTCTTTAAACAGGAATACTTTACCCAACCAACTTTCATCACTTGCTTCTAAAGGTCTAAAGCCGCCAGCTATTAGTTTTGTAGCTGGTCTTGATAGTTTTTCTTTTAATGATTCTAAAGTCATAAATTGAATTAACTTACAATTACCTAACGTAAGGTAGGCATGCTAAATGACGCGAACCTTTCCTTTACCAATGATTTTCTGGTTAATAAATGCCGCATTTTATGATGCCTTAGCAATCGCTTCTGTGTTTTTAGGGCATCCTAAATCAATTATGCAAATGCGTCACCACCCAACATCAATAAAAAACTCTCATGCAGAGGGCTTGTTTGTATCGAAAAGTGATATTAATCAAGATACTGCATGGCAGCATCGAGCAATCTTGTTGAGTTTTGCGAGGTGTCGGCTGTGCCATACTGTTTAAAGTCAAAAGGCAGATGTTGTGCGCGATAGGCTTTGAGGTCTGCGATGGTAATGGCTTTCAATCCGTGCTGTTTGGCAAAGCGCAATAAGTCCGGGCGTCTCGCCATGCTGCCATCTTCATTGACGATTTCGCATAGCACACCCGCCGGACTGAGGCCTGCCATTGCAGCCAGATCATAAGCGGCTTCAGTGTGGCCGGGGCGTTCCAAGACTCCCCCTAACCTGGCGCGCAAGGGGAATATATGGCCGGGACGCAGAAAGTCGCTGGCGCGTGTGCTGGGGTCAGCCAGCTTGCGCAGAGTTAATGCACGTTCGGCTGCAGATATGCCACTGGTTGTCCCATGTTTGTAATCCACACTGACAGTGAATGCGGTACGAAAAGGGTCGCTGTTTTGCGTCACCATTTGCGGGAGTTGCAGTTCACGCAGACGCTCTTCACCCATGGCGACGCAGACAAGGCCGCTGCTGTGCCTGACAAGAAAGGCCATTTGTTCAGTAGTGATTTTTTCAGCGGCGATGATCAAATCCCCCTCATTTTCACGGTCCGTATCATCGACGACAATCACGAATTCTCCATTCGCAATGGCTTCAATCGCCTCGCTGACAGCATCAAACTTCACAGTATTATTTTGCATTTAAAACCACTCCTTATTCTTTTTCGCCCAGGTTCAACAACCTTGCTGCATTGCCGTAAAACACTTTTTCCAGCACGTCGTCCTTCAAGCCCAACTGAATGAAATCATCTATCGTTTGCTGCATAGGCCTGAACGGATAAGAAGTTCCAAACAACAGCTGGTCACCCAGAAACTTGTTGGCAGCCTGCACATAAAGCTCGGCGCCCGGTTGAAAGATATACATATCGGGCACCAGATATAAATTCGGATAACGGAAGGCAGCGCCGACGATCTCGTTTACAAACGGGTAGTAGCCGTGGAAACAAATGATATTTAAATCCGGATATTTTCTTGCCAAGCGTGCCACGGCATTAGGGTGCGCATAATCCAGGTCAGGCGTGGTGGGGCCGGACATCACGCACACCGGCACCTTGTGGCGCTGGCATGCCTGATACACCGGATCAAATATGGGATCATCTGCAAAGCGGGCTGGCTTACCGAAACCAGGTTCGATGTTGATGGCCTTGAACTCATGGTGACTGATAGCCTGATCAATCGCCACCAGTGCGCTCTCCACACCGCGGGTTTCAATATCTACCGACCCGAGCCCGACCAGTTTTGGGCTTTGCTTCACCAGTTGCGCGACCTTGTGATCGTCTATCGTCAGATCAGGGGTTTCGCGGCCAACCACCACGGCATAATCAATGCCTGCATCATCAATTTCCTTCAGGTAGCCTTCAACTGTATAAGAACGCCGGAAATGTTCGGGCTCCAGCGAACCTACGCGCTGGTTCAACCACTTTGAGGTTTCGTACGAAGGCGTGTCAGGCGTTGCGCCAAAAAAGTCATGCAAAAATGCAGGACGGTTACGCATATCAATAATTTTTTGTTTCATAAAACCAATTCGATAAAAGTTAGGAAGGACGCAATAAGTGAGCGAGCGGGATAAAGTGCAAGGCGTACGGAACGCAATAATCAAGACAGTACATAAAGTACGGCTTGGTTATGAGTACCGCCAACGCAGCAATTTGCCCGCGCAGCCACTTATTCCGTTCTTTCTTAAGCATAGAAGCTGGGTGTCGGATACTTGCCGTTCAGCGCCCAATCCCCCAGGTCTTTCAGTTTGTAATCCACCGGGTCATGCAGCGTATACACGCGCAAATTGCGCCAGTACCTGTCCATGCGTAATTTGGCTGTCGTCGCCCGGGCACCGGCGACTTCGAAAATCCGCGTCGTTACATCCAGGCCGGATCTGGTGGCATTGACCTTGGCTGAGAACACCGCCAGGGCCAGTTCTCCACGGGTTTTCTCGTCTAAGGAAAGGTCTTTCCCCCAGGCTTTATCCAGCAAAGCGGCTGCGTGATCAGCGAGAATGGCCGAGGCATGCAATCCGGACCAGAATTCGCCGTAATGCAGCAGCGTGAACGGATCTTCGTGTATGGTTTGCGCGAGCGAACCAGACCAGACGCGGCTATTGCTGCTGGTGTATTTCAAGCCCTCTTCCAGCGCGCCTTCAGCGATGCCGATATAGATATTGGTGAATATCAACTGTGCGACCAGCGAACGCAGGCTGGCGAATGAAGAACTGAGCGGGCCAGGATCGATCAGCAACTCACTTTCATCCACTTGCAATTGCGTGAACTCAGCACTGCCACTGTCGGTCTGGCGTTGGCCTATATTGTCCCAATCACCTTTTAGATGAATGCCTTTGCGATGCGTAGGCACCGCCGCCACCAGGAACTTGCCGGTGTTTTCTTCTATGGCAGAGACGATCATGTAATCCGAATCCATAGAACCCGAGCAAAAGCTTTTCTGCCCCGTGAACTCGTAACCACCAGCCACTTTGCGCGCAATGGTGCGGTTATCTAATGGATTTAGCGCATTGCCCCACCACAGATTGTGGCTGGCAGTCAGCTGGTAATAGTGTTGCCACTGCTGATCACTGGCGTACAGACGGATGGACGTCAGCATCAAAAACTGGAAGGCAAATACTTGTGCGATAGAGCTATCGACACGCGCGATCTGGCGGATGATGGTATAGATCTCCTGCCAGTTGCCGCCCAAACCACCATAAGTTTGCGGGATCAGTAATTTCAATAACCCGCTATCGCGAACGGCCTGACGCTGCTCAAAAGGCGTACCGCCCGCTGCATCACGCTCTACCGCGGTTTTGGCCAGATAGGCGGTCAGCTGTTGCACCACATCCTTAACACCACCGCTAAACTGAATACCATGCGCATGCGGATTAGATGAGGTGGATGAGTTACTTTTCGGGGCGTCATTATGTAATGCATTGCCGTTCAACGCGCCATTGTGACGTGGGGTAGTTACAAAGCTCATGAGTACTCCCTACGCCGCATGTTTGACCGGTTTGGCCGCACCGAATGGCCCGGTCATATTGGTATTGATACTGACTTCCGCCTCAGCGCGGGACTGCACCGGCAATAGCGGGAACAACAATTCCGCCACGCGGTAAGATTCTTCCAGGTGTGGATAGCCGGAGAAGATAAAATAATCGATGCCTAGCGCCTGATACTCCTTAATTCTGTCAGCAACCTCTTGTGGATTACCGACCAGCGCAGTACCCGCGCCGCCGCGCACCAGGCCGACACCCGCCCACAGGTTGGGAGACACTTCCAGCTTGTCGCGCCGCCCCTGGTGCAATGCTGTCATTTTCTTTTGCGCGACGGAATCGAAACTCGCCACTGCTGCCTGCGCAGCAGCAATCGTTTCATCCGTGACATGCGAGATTAACTCCTCTGCCGCAGCCCAGGCTTGTTCACTGGTTTCACGTACAATCACATGCAGGCGTATGCCAAACTTGATACTACGACCCTGTTGTGCTGCCGCTTCGCGGATCACACGTATCTTTTCGGCAACCGCCGCCGGTGGCTCGCCCCAGGTCAAATGTACATCTACATGCTTGCTGCTCAGTGCAATCGCCGCTTCCGATGCCCCGCCTATAAACAAAGGTGGATAAGGTTTTTGCAGGCTGCCGGTGGGCAGGCTGGCACCTTTGACACGCAAGTAATCGCCTTCGAAATCAACCACTTCTTCCGCCAGAACCGAACGCCAGATAGATAAAAACTCCTCTGCCTCCGCATAGCGTTCATCATGGGCGAGAAAGCTGCCCTCCGCCTGCTGCTCCGCCGGGTCGCCGCCAGCCACCACATTGATCAACAAACGGCCACCGGAGATACGATCAAAAGTAGATGCCATCCGCGCGGAAACCACTGGCGAGATAAATCCCGGACGGACGGCGACCAGGAATTTAAGTTGTTTGGTCTCATTGACCAACGCCGATGAAATCACCCAGCCATCTTCGCAGGAGCGGCCGGATGGGACTAAAACACCGCCAAACCCAAGGCGATCAGCCGCCTGTGCAATCTGTTTTAAATAAGAGAATGTTGCCGGCCTGGCACCTTTGCTGGTGCCAAGATAACGCTGGTCACCATGTGTAGGTAAAAACCAGAAGATTTCCATAATAGTGCTTTCCTTAACTCGTGCTACAGAATTAAGTGTCTTAGTGCAAAGAGCATGCCATAAATAAAAACCAATAAATTCATACACTTAAATTGTATGAAATGAATGTTGCTGGATAATCAGCACATTCCTCAGGGGTGCTGCTGTAACAGCAGCATAGTTGCTGATATATCAGCAGTTGAGATTTGGAGGAAAGATTTCTGGTTATTACAAGTTGATCGCGTCAGCACAGATATATAAATATAACCAATTGATTTATATAAACTAATTAACCTAATCGAGGGATTTTCGCGGCTGACGAATGATGTAAATTGAGGCATAGCCGAGTTGGCACAAATCCTGCTGAATACTTCAGCATATGCAACAAGCTGGATATAACTTTTGAATATAAATCAATTTGCCGTGCTGCCCACGGTGCATTTAAATGAAGGGTTGGAGCCTTTAGCGGTAGCGAGACTGTTAGCCGACGCATTTTCGTTAACTGCGGTAGAGCGTGACCACAGGGGCGGCACACCAAAATTTGAACGTGATGCGCTCCGTAACAGCGGCTTATTGTCACTCATCATTCCGCAACAGTACGGTGGCTATGGCGCCAACTGGCAGGAAACCTTGCTGGTAGTGCGCGAGTTTGCCAAAGTGGATAGCTCTATCGCCCATGTGTATGGCTTCCAGCACCTGATGCTGGCGACCGTACGCCTGTTTTCCCGGCCGGACCAGTGGGAACGCTGGTTCGAGCAGACCGCACAATCGAACTGGTTCTGGGGCAATGCACTCAACCCGTTGGATGACAGGACGATTTCTAAATCGTATGCGCACTGGCACGAGTTTTCCGGCAAGAAAAGTTTTTGCTCCGGTGCGCTGGATTCGGAGATGCTGATTGCATCCGCTATCAAGAAAATGGATGGCGAACTGGTGATTGCGGCTATTCCCACCCTGCGCACAGGCATCACTATCATGGATGACTGGGACAATATAGGCCAGCGCCAGACCGACAGCGGTACAGTGAATTTTGAGAAAGTACGTGTAGAAGAAAACGAGCTGCTGACCGAGCCGGGACCGCTCAGTAATCCGTTTGCGTGCCTGAGGCCGCTCATTGCGCAATTGATACTGACCAATATCTACCTGGGCATTGCCGAAGGCGCTTTTAATGACGCACAGAATTACACCCTGCATGAAGCCAGGCCATGGAAAAATTCAAACGTGGCTCTGACCAGTGAAGACCCTTATATCCTCAGCCATTACGGTGAATTCTGGGTGGGCCTGGAGGCGACACGTGCGCTGACCAACCTGGCGGCGGAAAAGCTGGACCAGGCCTGGGCCAAGGGACTGGCATTAACCGAAGAAGAGCGTGGCCTGGTCGCAACCAGTATCAGTGCCGCCAAAGTGCTGGCCACCCGTACCGGCCTGGATATCACCAGCCGCATGTTCGAAGTGGCAGGTTCGAGGGCTACGCATGCAGGCTTGAGACTGGACCGGCATTGGCGTAACCTGAGAACACATACCCTGCACGATCCCATAGATTACAAAATCAAGGAGCTGGGTGAATGGGCGCTGAATGGCAGCTTCCCTAACCCTACATTTTACTCATGAAAATTATGGACAAATTTATCGAGCATCTGGATCAATCCCCTGGTGGCGAATATCGCGAGAATGAAAAAAAGCTGCTCACGCTGCCGAATTCGCGGTCGCTGACTACCTCTATCCGGGCAACGGCGCAGGTATTTGAAGATCCCAAATCCATCGCCCTGCTCAGCCGCATCAACCAGATCGCCCCCAGTGATGCCAATGTGCTGATCATAGGCGAAACCGGCACCGGCAAAGAGCTGATCGCCAGGCATGTGCACGAACTCAGCAACCGCAAAGGCAAACCGTTTGTAGCAGTGAATTGCGGCGCGTTTTCTGAGACGTTGGTTGAGAGCGAGTTGTTCGGCCATGAAAAAGGTGCGTTCACGGGTGCCTTTGTCGCCAAAGCAGGCTGGTTTGAGGCGGCTAATGGCGGGACACTGTTCCTGGATGAAATTGGTGATTTGCCACTCAATATCCAGGTCAAACTGCTGCGCGTGTTACAGGAACGCGAAGTCGTCCGCCTGGGTGCAAGGAAATCAACACCGATCGATGTGCGCCTGGTCGCTGCTACTAACGTAAGGCTGGAAGAAGCAGTACAGGCCGGCAACTTCCGCGAAGATCTATTCTATCGCCTGAGAGTCGCGCACCTGGAATTGCCGACCCTGAGAAACCGCCCTGGCGATATCCTGCCGCTGGCCGAATACTTCGTCGGTGAATATACTCGCCGCCTGGGTTATTCCGAAATCCGGCTGGATGACTCCGCCAGGCAGAAACTGTTACAGCACACCTGGCCTGGCAATATCCGCGAACTGGAAAATGTCATCCACCACTCGCTGCTGATCTGCAAAAACAACGTCGTGCGCAGCGAAGACCTGCACCTCTCTTCCATTCAGTTGCACCGACAGAAATCCGAACAGCAATTGCAGCACCAGGTAGAAACCGACGTGCTGAAAGAAGCCTTCGACCAGCTGTTTGAATCCGGTAAGCAGGACTTATATACCTATTTTGAAGACGCGTTTGTCAAAGCCGCCTATGACCATTGCCACCAGAACCAGGTGCAAACCGCCAAATTACTCGGCGTCAGCAGAAACGTCGTCCGCGCCAAGCTGATCAAAATGGGAGCCATCAATGCGCTTAGATGATTTGCAGCCTGCGTTAGAGGCCGAGCGCATCACCCTGAAAGCCACTTCAAAATTACCTACGCAATACGGCGAATACCTTCTGCATGTATTTGAGGATGCGCACACCCATGTCGAACATATCGCACTGGTGCTGGGGGATATCGCAGGCCAAAGCAACGTGTTAACCCGCGTCCACTCCGAGTGCCTGACCGGTGACGTGTTCTCATCGCAACGCTGCGATTGCGGCGATCAGTTCAAACTTGCACAGTCGCTTATTAAACAAGAAGGAAAAGGCGTCATCGTTTATTTGCGCGGCCAGGAAGGCCGGGGCATAGGCATCACCAACAAGATACTCGCCTATGGTTTACAGGATGAAGGGATGGATACAGTAGACGCCAACCTGAAACTGAACCTGCCGGTAGATAGCAGGAAATATGAAGCCGCTGCCGCTATTTTGAAAAAGCTCAGCGTTGCCTCCATCACTCTGCTGACCAATAATCCGGACAAGGTTTCGTCTCTGCTATCGCATAAAATACTGATAGACCAGATTCGCCCGCTGGAGGCTAAAGTCAATGCCTCAAACCAGTCTTATTTACATACTAAGAAGTTGAGATTAGGGCATGCGCTTTCGCTTTGAATCCGCTAATAAATCCAACCAAGATTTTGACCACTTTTCGAAAAATCATTCAGTCTGAAGTGCTAGCCAAGGGTTACTGCTGACAGCCTGTCGCTCTTGGAGCACAAGGGGTATCTTTTTATTGATACCTCTACAGAAGTAGGCTGATCAAAGCCGATGGCCTTGCACACAAAATCAGTCCCCTACCGTAAAAACGGCACCCCAATAATCACCTTGAAACTTACTGATCAGCTTTCCAGCCCACAGGATAGACTCATTATTCAAGGCCTTGTATCCTGTCCGTAGCGCGGATATATTTTATTTAAATGCAAGGCAGCTAGACCCTGAAACATATCTGGTTATTAATTCTGTAATAAAACATCGGACTCTATTCCAGTGCAAGCTAGGTGGCGTCACTTTGCAAATTAAAAATCGTCATTCGTAAATAAAGACCTTAACTTACATTATAAAAATCACACCTCATCAAAATGAATAAAAATCTTATAAATATCTTGCTAATAGTTCTCGGTATCGCATCGGTTGAACAGTCATGCCTGGCTGAGGAGGCAACTAAGCCGGCAACCATCAGGCTGCCCGGTATCTCACACGTGTGGGGAGTAGATACCAAAGGCATGCCGACGATCACCTTTGAAGAGCTGGAAAACTGCATGAGTTCTGATGCTTCGTTGAGGCAGCAATTTGACCACGTACAACTTCAAACCCAGCTTATTAACGAGGAAGTATCAAAGGCTGAAAAGATCGTTGAGGAAAATCAGAAAGTCCGTACCTCCCTGGAAAAAGAAGCAACAGATGTGGAGCTGGAGATAACGGCAATGAACACACTTAACGAAAATTTCTCAAAAAGAAAGCAGGAGCTATCAGCGCTCACGAGTAAGAAAGTGGATGCACCTACGGCTAAGAAAATCAATCAGCAAGTCGAGCAATTTAATAAAGACATTATCAAATTTAACGCTGACTCAGCATCATTGAAAGAAAAAACAGAACAATTGAAATCCAGGCAAAAGAACTTCAATGACAATCTGGATAGTTTAAAAACACAACTAGATCAGTTGAACGCTAAAACCACAGCATTCAATGAACAAAAAAAATCTTTTGATGCGACCCTGTTTTCTTATAAGGACAAATGCTCAGGCACACGTAAATTGGAACAATAACAGGCTAGCACTTATACCTTACTTTCTCTTATTTCAACACTTAACTTCACATAACTAACCAATCCTCAGAGATTTCGCCAATCGTGATGAGCGAATAAGATCGCATTAATTAAGGATAGTAATTTCGGGCCATATTAGATATCCAACCTATCTGCTAATATCAGCTCGACACCAACTCTTTATAAACAAATACAACAGGGATAATAATGAAAATAAATCAAAGCCTTACTATACTTTCTAAAATCATATTAGCTCCAGGCTTAATATTCCTAGGGCTTTCAAGTACTCTCCAGGCAGCTCAATCTTCCTATAAATTAACCGACCTTGGTGCCCTCACAACAAATGGAGGCAGTGCAGCTGTTGATATCAATAATCATGGTCAAATTGCCGGATACAGTTGGACTACAGCTCAACAAACCTCAGCAACGATCTGGAATAATGGACAGATATCACTTCTTTCAGCATCCCCGGCTACGTCATCCGCAACTGCCATAAATGATGCCGGTATTGTTGTTGGCTATAATCTTGCTAACGGGCAAAATGCCATGGTGTGGGCGAATGGACAAGAATCTAAGCTTGCTGGCGATATGTCAATCGCATTGGACATTAATGATCAGGGAGTTATAGCCGGAGCAACATACAATGACGGCCCAGTCACCTGGATCAACGGCAATATTAGTTACCTCCCTAGCATTACGTCACCTTATTTTAGCTTCGCAAGAGGCATCAATAACCTAGGGCAAGTAGTTGGTTCTTTTGAAGAGGTTACACCAGACTTCCAGATCTTTAGTAAAGCTGCATTATGGGAAAATGGAAATGTGGTTGATCTAGGTACTGCCGCAGGATTCAATTCTAGCAATGCGGAAAAGATCAATGACGCAGGCGATATCGTTGGTCAGAGTAACAACTGGGGTGTAGGTCATGCTACTTTATGGCGTGATGGAAACATCATTGATCTTAGCAGCTTGAATGGCGGTGCTGAAACCAGCTTTGCAAAAGACATTAATAGTCTTGGACAGATTGTAGGGTACAGCCAAATAGATCCTTTCGGTGCTGAAAACTCTGCGCGTGCAGTCATCTGGTACGACGACCTAACACCAATTGCATTAGATACGCTGATTGATCCACTCGACCCGCTATTCGGGCAAGTGACCTTATACACAGCGATGGGTATCAATGATTTAGGCCAAATTGTTGGTTATGGGTTGATCAATGGCAAAGAACGCGCTTTCTTGCTCAGCCCACTCGCAACAGTCCCTGAATCAGAAACATATGCTTTGATGATGCTAGGTTTCGGATTAATAAGCATTGCAATACAACGCAGAACAGCGGCAACTGTTTAATTGAATTTTTTATGGCCCTGCTCAATGCAGGGTTTTTTTGTAGGTCGACAAAATTAGATCGAATCCACCTTGGATGATGATTATGCAAGTCTGGTAACTCATCAAAAAAAGAATTTAAGGTGGCCCTATGAATTTATTAATGTCATCCAATTCATCTTCAGAGAGCATCCCCATACTGTATCTAAGCTTCAGCAACCCTAGTAAATAACTGTAATGTGTTTGTAACAAATCTCTTTTGGCATTAAAAACCTGCTGTTGCGCATTAAGAACATCTACATTGGTTCTGATACCTAATTTGAAACTTTTATTGGTTGAAGCCAGTGCACTATGCGCAGAGCGTAAGGTTTTTTGATTGGCCTGTGCTTGAGCAATGCTGCTGGTGATTTCCAAATAAGCTTGTTTGGTATCTAGTTCAGTCTTGCGCCTTGCAACTTCAATTTCTTCTTGTGCTTTTTGTTGGTGGGCAACAGCTTCCCTAACCTTTGAGCTCACTGCACCCCCTTGGTATACAGGTATCTGCAATTGCAATCCCACTGTCGTGTTATGCAAATCACTACCAAAGCCGTTGATACCTCCATTTGCATCAGTGCGGTTATAACTTGCAACCGCATCTAGAGTGGGCAAGTGCCCTGCGGAATTGAGTTCTACCGCTTTTGTCGCGAGTTCATAACTCAGTTTCTTTCGTTGAATCGTCAGATTGGTTTGTTGTGCTTCTTCCAGCCATAGGTTCAGCGGCTGAGTTTGAGAGGTATTAGCAGTTTGTGCAACGGGAAGCTCTAATGGAATATTTTCTTGAACACCAAAAAGACTTGGAGGATATTGTCCCGTTAATAACTTCAAGACCTGCTTCTTATTTTCAATTTCGATGCCCGCAGCAATTTCCTGTGATTGCACCACATCAAACCTGGCTTGCGCTTCGTTTACATCGGTAATGGTGGAGACACCGTTACGGAAGTTAGCTTTGGCTTGCGCTAACTGACCTTCGATCGCTGCTTTCTGTGCCTGATTCAATACCAGTTTATCTTGAGCTAATAGCGCATCAAAATAAGCTTGTGCAGCTTTCATAAGCAGATCCTGGCGATCCTGCAGCAGCAGTAAGTCTGCATCGTCGACCTCTAATAGCGAAGCACGATATTGAACAAGGTTCTGTTTACGGTAAATGGGCTGATTGACGTTAATGCCATAACTTAAAGTATCAAATCGCTCAGTAGCATTGTTGTTATTAAATACCGTCCGGCCAGTATATTGAATATTGGTTTCTGAATGATTGAGACTGCTATTCAGATTCACTGTTGGCAAGAGTAATGCTCTACCTTGGACTGATTTCTCTTGCGCTGCCGTATTTGCATAGCGCGCAGCTGTCCAGGTAGAGTCATGCGCTAATGCCAATGTATAAATATCTTTGAGATTTAGCGCTTGTGCAGATTGCGGCTGAGCGTTGTGTTCAGACTGATATTGTGCGTAAGTCTCGGCATGACTCCAGCATGGCGAGAGCAGTAATATCAAGCTAAATTTGCGGATGTTCGTTAGCATTTTGAAGTCTATTTTTTTAGTTATTGATATTTCACTTAATAGCTGAGCTATATCAACGCTCTCTGGCTGCTTCATGAAAAGCTTTCCTGACTGGTGACAACAAGTACTCCATCACCGTTTGGTCCGCTAATTTGATCTCTGCTGATACCTGCATCCCTGAATTCAACTCCAGCAACCTATCGTCTACCTTAAGCTCCTGCATGGATAGCTTGATCAAGGTTTTATAGCTGGCAGGTAATTGGGTTTTAGACTCTTCCGGGTTATTACTACGCTGCTGATTCTGCTCGGTCGCATCAGCTCCCACTTGCTGTACAACGCCATCAATCATGCCGTATTTTTGAAATGGGTATGCAGTGAGTTTTAATTTGACTTCCTGGCCTTCATGCACGAAACCTGCGTCTTCGTTTTTAACCCAGACCTCAGCATTCAGCGTTTCGTAGACTGGGACCAATGTCATCAGGACGGTACCGGGAGAAACGACTGTACCTGGTGTATGGGTGGCCAGGTCTTTAATGATGCCGGCTTGAGGCGCCTTGAGTTGTAGAAGACCGTTCTTGTGTGATTGCTTAGCCCAATCCTGTTTAAGCTTTTGCTCCTCAGTAAACGTAGCCACTTTCTCGGCTTCGAGCTTTTGGCGATAGTCGGAGCGAATCTGAGCTAACCTTTGATCCGACTGATTGATACTGTCTCGTATGGATTGACCATTGAATTTCTGCGCTTCCAGATCCTGCTCTGTTTCAATTCGCAGCCTTTTTTTCTCATTGACCATATGCTCACCGACAAACCCATCCTTGCCTAACTCTTCATATGAGGCTTCTTGAGATTTGAATGAAGGAAGCGTTTGCTCTAACTTGCGTTGGACTTCTTTAGAGGCTGCTAAGTCACTTTGCGCTTTTCGTTTGCTGGCAAGCTCTGCTGAAATGTCATCCTGATAAGCGCGGACTTTTGCCCAATAAACTGCATTGACCTTATCAAATAGCTGACTATTGTCATCCGGATTACGTCGAAATGCTGCACCACTCAATTCTGCTTGTATACGACGTAAGGTAAGGTTGTGATATTGCAAGGCATTGCGAATGGTTGCGCTATCAGCCTCTGCGAAATGACTATCCATTTCAACTAGGATTTGACCAGCATTGACTGACTCACCTTCTGCAACATGAATGTCTTTTACTATGCCACCTTCTGAGGGTTGAACTATTTTTAGATAAGTTGCCGGTATGAGTTTGCCTTCAGCAGTAGCCACCACATCCAACTTTCCTAAGCTTGCCCATGTAAGAATAATCAGAATCAGAAAAAAGATTAATCCCGAAATAACACGTGGCATTGGAGATGGATGGGATTGTTGAATTTGGAGTAGCAGCGGAGCAAACTTCATTGAGTCTGGATGCAACCTTAAAGGTTCTGCCTGATTATTTTTCATGTCTTCCACTTAATCAATAAACCAAAGCAATAAATAATTGCTTTGAGGATTCAATAAAATTATGAAAGCTTGAAAAAAATTTCCGCAGACCACTTAGGAGCAATATGAAACGTTTGGGCTACCTGCGCATCACCAGTCTTGTTAAGAACTCCCGCCGCCAATGAATCAGCTCCAGCCAATGAACCGGCTTTACCATAACGATACGAAATGTCTCCGCCGATTGCAGCACTATCACTTCCTGCAGATAAATGCGCCATTAATCTTGTATCCGTCAGTTGCCAGTTAGCCTTAGCACCGGCAGCATCGAAAGCTGATACAAGGTCAGAAAAGTTGAAGGTTTCCACACGGTTATTACGCAAAGAATCCGCGCCACCTAACCTAAAACCTTGAACAGCCTCTGCAATTACCTGAAGATTTACAATGGATTTGTTATTGGCCGCAGTGTCATACCAGTCTTTAAAAGTAATTTGATCCGATGCTCCAATTTTAAGGATAAGATTTTTTGCACTTTTAGTTAAGGAAATATCACTGTATGCAAATCCCCCTCCTAAACTTAGCGTGTCATTTGCGCCATAAGCAAGAATATTATCTGCGCCATCTCCTTTATTAAACAATATGAGATCGGAGCCCGTACCTGTAGCAATCGTATCGTTGTTTTTTCCGCCTATGAAAAGATCATTACCATCACCAGCGTTAAGAGTATCTGCGCCAATACCACCATCTAAAAAATTATTGCCTACGGTATCGATAAGGGTATCGTTGCCGCCCATACCTTGCAATACATCGTTACCGCCCGTTATATCGGTCAACTTATTATTAGCAGCATTTCCCAGTAAAAAATTGGTGAGTGCATTTCCAGTACCGTTGATCTGAGCAGTGCCAGACAAGGTGAGATTTTCAATATTGGAAGTGGCTCCCAAAACAAAACTTATACTGCTTTGTACAGTGTCAACTCCGCCATTCACGGTCTCAATAATATTGTCACTCGTGCTGTCTACAATATATCTATCATTTCCATCGCCACCCGCCAACAAGTCAATTCCGGAACCACCCTCCAGAACATTATCGAATTGGTTACCCTTGATAGAATTGTTTAAAGAATTGCCTTTTCCAATAACTGCATTTTTCCCCACGAGTGTGAGATTTTCTATATTTTTACCTAGAGTATAGTTAACATCACTGCAAACTACGTCTGTACCTTCTTTCAAATTTTCGATGATGATATCGGTATCTGTATCAACAATATAAATATCATTTCCCGATCCACCAATAAGGGTATCGACACCTTCCAAACCATTGAGGATGTTATCGCCGCTGTTGCCTGTGACTACATTATTTAGCATGTTGCCAAAACCGCTTATATCAAGCTTACCTGTGAGCGTGAGGTTTTCATTGAAATTGCCTAATGTGTAACTGACGCTGCTTTCTACAGTATCTTTACCTCCACCCGAAGTTTCTATAATCGTGTCAGTTAAGCTATCAACAATGTAAATATCGTCGCCACTTCCACCTATTAAGGTATCGGCTCCGTCCCCTCCATTCAAAACATCCAGGCCATCTCCACCATTCAAAACATTATTGCCAATATTGCCGGTTAACTGATTATTCAATTGATTGCCGTTACCATTAATGGCTAACGATCCTAACAATATTAAGTTTTCGACATTGTCATTTAAGCTGTATGAAATCGTTGACTCTACAAGATCTATACCTTGATTTTTAGATTCAATCACCACATCCATTGAATCATCCACTGTATAGATATCATTACCCAAAGCTCCTGACATAGTATCCGCGCCTGCCAAACCGGATAACAAATTATCTGAGCTGTTACCAACAAGGGAATTTGCCGCAGAATCGCCTATGAATAGATTTCCAATCGAAAGCTTCCTCCCATCGTAAAACTGGATACTTTCTACCCTGTTAGCACTTAAATTCCAGTCTTTTATTGTAACTATATCAAGACTATCCACGGCATCAACATTTTCCTGCCTGATACCAACTAAAAGGTCGTTCCCTGAATGCTTAATCAGAATATCTGAATATGCAACATCATTTCCCATTCTGAGTAGATCCTTTGAATTTCCTGAAGTCAGGCTAGCAAGCGACTGCAATCTTTCCTTGCCGCTTAACCATTTATTTACCTGATATGACCCAAGCAATGCGGGAGCTCTGGCCCACATCTCTCTAGTCCACTCTCCGGAGATGATAGTGTAGTCAACGTAATTTATCGTAGTGACTGTTTTATCGTATATTGTGTCTTGCCCATCACCTCTGTTAAAAATGTAAGTATCCTGCCCCCAGTCCCCATAAAGTACATCATTACCGGCACCTCCAGCTAAAACATCATTCCCGGCAGCGCCCGACAAAATGTCATCACCCGCTGAACCAAATAAAATCGTTGATTGAAAGTTAGGCTTGATATTTGGTCTATTCACAATCAAGGTATCATTACCTTCTCCGCCGACGCCGTATTCCATTTTCAAATTTGTTAAATTAACGCTAACGCCAATATTTCCTTGTATGACTAACGTATCAGCGCCATCGCCGCCAGATATGTCAGTTAACTTGTCTGAAGCATCCATAAAAATCGTATCATCACCTGCACCACCCGATATCACATCTTCCCCATCCCCGCCTTCCAGCCAATCGTCACCTCCTCCACCCTTAATGACGTCATTGCCACCTTTACCCTGTAGCATCACTGCCGCTTTATCAGTAGAAGTGAGCGTGTCGCTACCCACACTTCCAATCGCACTACTCAGTTGATACTGTGCAAGATTCAACGTAAGCCCCGACACTCCACTTGCAATTGCGTATGTTGTTCCGTCGGCGTTAGTGAGTAATTGATACCCTACCTTATCCTCCACCTTCCACCCATCAACATCATGCCCTAACCCTGTATCTGCAAATGTTGATGTCGTTCCGTCAGACTTGGTGAACTGCCCAAGGCTGGGGACTTTATTTCCACCAGATGACCAGTTCACATTCGTTGCATTCAGATTCAATGAACTAATGCCGACTTCTGACAGCGTTTTGAGTTCTCCTTGGTCGCTAACACCATCACTGTTTTTATCCTGCCATACCTTAAAATTGGAAAAATTATCATCGTTAACATTTAAAATTTTGTCGTGATTAGTATCGAAGACTGCCTTTAAAGCCTCTAAGTCAGTATCTTCAGAATCTTCAGTCCATTGAGATAAAACCAATTCTTTTGCTTGGTCAATTTTGCCGTTATCGTTGTCATCGAATATTAGAAAACCATCATTAGCGGATATCCAGCCAGTGTGTGATCTGTAACCGGAATCGGTGTAGTCAAAGAAGGCGGTCGATTGATCCTGATTAATCAATTCGATACCGTTATGATTTAAATCCAGAACAATTGGAAAACCAAAGCCATAGTTATAATTTGATCCACCCAGAGTAGAAATAAAATTATTTGCTCCTTGGAAATCTCGGGTTACATATACCGTAATGGTTATGTGGATTGTTTCACCACTCGTCGGAAGACTATTATCAAAATTAGTTTTCGGAGAAGCAGTTCCAGTAAAAAGGCTACTTGCAACAATTCCAAAGCTGTTCGCACTAAATTGGGATTGAATCGCTGAAGCAACATTGGATCCATACTGCGCAACAGGCGTGAAATTAGCCGCCACATCTACACCAACAATACCTGCTTCAATAAAAGCATTTCCACCCCAAGATTCACTTCCGGTCTGAACTCCTGCAATTGAACGCACTAAAGCAGCATCTCCAAAGCTAGCATTTGTTTTACTAGCGCCATCAAAAAAGGGGGTATTTGCATTTTCTGACATTAATTCTGACAAACTGTCTGTAGTAATACCAGTAGCTGCCCCATTAATTAAAGTCGTAACATCCGTTGTGGTAATAATTCCAACAGAAGTGTCAGCAATCGTCTTGATTTTTGAAATTGTCGCACCGTTGTACATTGTAAAAACTTCTGTAACGGTATCGCCTTCGTGAGAAACCTGAGACGAAAGCACATGGGCCTTGGAATCAGTTAAACGCTGCGTTTGTGAAGATGCGCCGGTGATGTAAGTACCAGAAGTATCCCATTGGCGAACTAAATGTCCGGATGAGTCATAAGTACCCACCTCATCGTAAATAACCATTCTTTCGGTCGGGTTGAATTGCCGAGAAGGGTCGACATTAGCTATCGACAAACCAGACAACTGGAAAAATTTGGTAGCACCTTCAAGATAAAGTGCACCCAAACTATTGTCATAACAACCGCCTACATTGCAGTGATTACCAATCACCTCAAGAGCTTGAATGCCATTCTGTGTAGAATAATCTGTTGATTTAAATAAATACCGGTACTCGTTACCGGCCTCTAGCACGAGAATATTTTCTGAATTCGCAAAAGCTAAATTGCCATCTACACCTGTAGTGACAGGGTCAAATATCACACCTGATGAAACTCCAATCTCTCCTGGGGGCACTAAAACCTTACCTGTTTCAGGGTCTGTCACTCCACGTGCAGCAACCAGTTGTGAAAAAATAGCAGCAGAAGCTACACCGCGGCTAAATGCAGTTAGTGCTGTTGTAATGTAGTCACTTGGATTAGCACGGACATCTTGATTAGGGTTGTTTTTAATCCAATCAGCCGCAGCTCTATTAAAGTTGGCATATGCAGCCTCTGCAGTGAGGATAACCTGTGCAGTCACTTGCGACGATAACCAAGATGAAGCTGTCAGCGTACCTTCTGTACCAGGACCAGGGAAATAGTCAGCATAAATATTTGCATTAGTTTTCGACGCTAGATTTGCCTGGGTGAAGAGTTGAGCCACATTCGTATTCTGTAAGTCTCCATTTGAAGGTTGATAACTATTGCTTGTCCCGTCAAAAGCTGCGAAATAAGTGAATTGATTGCTACGGACTACACCAACCTCTGCCTTGTCCGCGATTACCTGCTTCTGAATGACGGCTAATTGTTGAGCTTCTGGGGTATTAATAAAACCAGCTTCAATAGTCAAGGCATATCCTCCTTTAAATAATTATTTTTAATATTATTTAGATTGATTAGGGAAAATGGTCAGTGTTTTAAGATGCTGAGTTATTCGAGGGCCATTAGGCGCCATATCGGCAGGGCGGCGTTCAGGTGTAATCAGGTAGATTATCAATTGAACGCCTTCTATTCTGAAATGAATTTCGTGCCCGGTCATATCTTTAGGCAGGCTATTACGTAAGTCTACGTTTTCTTCGTATTCCTCACCGGTACTGACAACACGCCACTTAACATTCAAATGCCAAGCGCGACGCATGAGACCATTTATACTTGTTCCTTGCATAGGCTTGCCGTTATAAAGAGCATATTGAGAGTCGTAATTCACAGGGCAATTAGGGATGCCATAAAAAACGTTGAGTATCTCAACACCCTCATTTTCGCCGTATCGCCCGAAAACAAATGATTGATATACTCGATTATTATCAGGACAACTAGCAGTTGCTGGATTTTCAGCGCAGGCTGTCAGCGCATAAGAAATAATTAGCATTACCAAGAATGCAAGGATTCTTTCAATACCGTTATAAACTCCCATCTCAAGCTCTCTTTAATAAGTAATTCAATTAATAAATCCAGACTAAAGCTAGTTTTTGCTTTCTGAATTCTTGAAACAGAGGAAATTGACTAATCAAACCTCTTTGCATTCCTCTGCACTGTTAGTTTTGTTGTCCGTAGCACCTAATCTGCTTAAACTGACCACCTCATCTATTAGCAGCCCCTTAGGAAGTTGATGAGTAATAAATATAGTGGTGACTTTGCCCTTGAGTTTATTAATTGTGTGAGCAAATTGTTCGGCTGTTTGAGGGTCAAGGTTGGAAGCAGCTTCATCAAATATCAGAATACTTGGTTGCCTTAAGAGTGCTCTGGCAATTGCTATCCTTTGTTTTTGTCCACCGCTTAAGCCAGTACCATGTTCACCCAGTGGGGTTTGATAACCCTGAGGAAGTTGCTCGATAGTTTTATGTATACCTGCCAGCTCACAGGCCATGACAATTTGCTCAAAGCTGGCATGTGGATTAGCCAAAATAAGGTTTTCATAGAGGGTGCCTGAGAACAATGTTGTTTCTTGCGGGACAACGCCGAATACATTGCGCAGCTCGTTGGCACTCATGTAGCGAATGTCCTTGCCATCCAGCTTAATACTACCCTCTTGAAGTTGCACAAAGCCCAACATAAGTTTGGTCAATGTACTTTTGCCGCTACCACTAGCCCCCATAATGACAGTACATTTTTGCGCTTTGATGCTAATACTGAGTTGTTGATATAACCAAGGATGGTTTTCTGAGTAACGAAAACTTATAGTTTCAAAATCCAGCTTGCCTCGGATGGTATTAGTACGTACTGGCATAAGTGAATAAGGCTCTGTTGGTGCATCCATTAAATCACCCAATCGTTTTACTGCAATATCAGCCTGCTGGAATTCCTGGTACATACCGACTAGCCTGAGAACCGGACCCGAGAGTCTGCCATTGAACATCTGGAATGCAACGAGCATGCCGATAGTGAACTCCGTGTCATGCATCACGATCCATGCCCCCACACATATTATTGCGAGGGTTTGCAATTGATCTAAAGTGCTTGCGATGATGTTGTAGCTATTAGAGAGTTGTTTTGCGTTGAAGGTGCTATTGAGATAACTGGCTAAATAATCGCCATATTTATGCTCTAGCTGAGGCTCAAGTTGTAACGCTTTGACTGTTTCCATACCTGAAACATATTCAGTAAGGAAAGCTTGATTTCTTGCGCCAAGTAAGAACTGTTCGTTAAGTCGCTTACGCAGCAAAGGTGTTATTGCCAAGCTGACAAGAGTGATCAAAGCCAAACTGGCCAGGCTGATTAAAGTCAGTTGCCAGCTATACCAGAACATAATCACTAAAAAGACTATGAGGAATGGGATGTCGAGCAGCAGAGTTATGAGGGAGCCGGCTAAAAACTCTCGTATGGTTTCTACACCATGCAATCTTGCCACTAGCGCGCCTGTGGGCCTATGCTCGAAATAACCCATCGGCAAATGCAATAAGTGACCGAATACTTTATGAGCAAGCACGGCATCGATACTATTTCCAGTATGCAGAATGAGATACTGACGCACCCAGCCCATCACAGCATTAAATACCATGAAGACACAAAGAGCCACCGCCACAACAATTAGTGTACTGGTCGTGTGGTGAACAACAACCTTGTCAATGATGACTTGAGTGCCTAAGGGTGTAGCCAAACCTATAATTTGAATAGCGAGTGAGGCTAGTAGTATTTCTTGCCAAACAAACTTATGCTTGAACAATTCAGGAATAAACCATTTGAAACCAAATGGGCAATCAGAAACGCCAGATTCTTTTGCTGAGTGAGGAACGGGCTTATTATCTGCTGTGAAACTCAACGTTCTATCATAGCTATTGGAATCGCTTCGTCTTGAAACAAGTAGCACTTCTCCAGTCACTCGAGTCAAAAAATTCGAATAACTAATAGTTTCAGGATTCTCAGATTCGGATTCGATCCATAAGACACGGTCTTTATCGCATTTAAAAACTAGAGCTAGCTTTGTATCAACCTCTGGACCAATATGCTCTTGCCCGTTTTTTTCTTTGACTGAGTTAGTGTGCGCATTATTTTTTTCGGTGGGTTGCAATATCACCAAGATTGGGAATGCTAAAGGATGAATGTTCTGTAAATCGAATCTCTCTAAGCCGACTATAAAGCTGAAAGACTGTAATGCTGCCTGAAGGGAAATGAGATTGTAAGGAGGGACGAAACTGCGGATTAGCAATTGAGCATCAAAAGGGATTTTGTGCAATGCACACAGATTTCCTACAGCCCAGACAAAACTATTATTGCTAAGCCTCATTCAATCCACCCTGAATTTATATTTTTGTATTCACATCATAATCTAAAATAAAACAAATTAAATACATTTTTTTACATATTTTATTAAATAATTACAAATTGCTACAAAGAGGGTATTATTTACAAGGTCTACTGCTAGGATTTAAGAACTTTTTGATTACAGTCGTTTTTTCCAAATTTGTGTCGTCTGCAATTTAACTCAAGATCCAACATCAATATAAATCAATAACTTAAAAACAGTCTTGCAAAGCCCCATTTCAAGCCATCTGCAATATAAGTTGAGATTCAACTAAATACGAAGTTTAATCTTTGATATTTTGGTCTAAAATCACTGAAGCAGTAATGCCTTTCTTGATTACTAACTGTGTTAAAGCGACTCATAAATAAAAGCTAAATAGGTGAGAAATGACAGCATATGACTATAATCGCCCTTATATAGGTTATGAAGCATTCAAGACATTCAAGGCCATAGACCTTCAAATCGCTGCAGAGTATGGGACCACGGTGATTGCCACAGAATTAAGCAACTCTGAGTACAACTCACGCTATGCCAAATTTAGTAAAAAAAATAACATGAAGAACCCTCCTGGAGCGGGCCGACATAAACTCATGGGATGGTTAGTAGTCCGTAAATACAGGACAAGTAGTCAATACGTGACCTGGATGCCGCAAGAGGTATTTGAAGAATGCTATGAGCCAACCTCCCAATAATCTATTTTTTGGTTTAACTGCTATAGAAAAACAACAAAACCAAGATGGAGCGTTTCTAGCCATGTATATCAAGTATCCAATTCTTAATATAGATAACTGGCTATGAAATCGAGACTGAAGCAGGCATCAGCAGAAACCATTCAGAGGCTAGCGAATGGTGGAACACGCCTTAAGGGCGCATCCATATATTTGATTGAAGCTTTTGATCGAAACCACGAGAAAATTGCTGATCACGCAGATAGTATTGAAAAGAGCTTAAAAGTTGCCGCTGGTTTGACAGTTGCTGGAGCAATAGTGGCTGCGCAAACGGGACTTACAGCCGTTGGAGTTGCGGTTGGTCTAGTTAGCGCACCGATTATCGTGACAGCCGCGCCATTGATTACAAGTGCCACAATTGAAGCCTTTATCGAATTATTTAAACATCAGTTCCCATATGTTGTTTATTTCAAATTCCACCACTGCGATTCGGGACACAGCGCTCATAAACACAGCCCTTACCTCTTAGGATAGGATTCACATGAGTGAAAGTAAAAGAAAGGCTAACTTTAAACCTTGGATTCTTGGTTTTATTATTTCACTTTTCATCTGCTTAGCTTCTATTGCAGTTATAAATCGTGTAGTAAACAAAGTAGTGACTGGTCATGGTCTTGACTATTACATAACCTTTGAAGGCTTTCAGTTTAATTACCTTGGCTCTTTGATTTTGATATGCCTCATGATTGTACTTTTAATTACTATCCCTCTTATTCACCACTTTGATCCATTAAATAAAGAAGAAAAAGACTTTAAAAAAAAGTATGACATTCAAGATAATTAACTTTATGCCATCATTAAATCGTAGCTGGCTAAAGCCTGCCTTTACTTGAAACGTTAGGCGTTAAAAAATGAAAAAAGGTGACCTAGTCATTCATTACGATGAAGAAAATCATCAGATTATTTTCTATTCCACTAATGTTGTTAATACAGAAGCCATAAGAGCGAAGGAATTCGGTGGAGTTTGCCTCGAGGTTGAGAATTTTAAAAATCAAGACCCTGATAAAGCCGAACAAACCATAGGGGGTATGGTTTTAGCTCTACTGGATTTACAGAGTTATACCAAAATTGGCATTAGAGCTTACGAAGCCGAGGCTGAAAAAAATATTAAACAATGGGTTCAGGAATTGGAAGAACAAGCCAAAAACAACGACCCTGAAGCACAGTACAATCTATTTATTCAACTTCATAGCCAAGCAATAAGAAACTGTTCCTTAATTGATTTAGCTCGCGCTGAAAGTTTATTACTAGCCTCAGCGGCTCAAGGTTATGTTGAAGCTAAGTCTAGCTTGAAAAACTGGGAAGTTTCAAAGGCAACAGCAGAAAAATGTATCAATCGTGATTCACAAATATAACCTTATGGGCTTTTCCGAAGTTAAATTGCCTTAAATATCTAGCCTATCCATCACGCGGGACATGGTAAAACGCACAAATCATCTCACCGTTTGGTTTAAAAATGGAAATTCAAGCTGATAGCCTTACAGAATCAGGATTGCTCGAAATTACCCGCCATTGGGTGAATGTTCTTGCAACTGAAGATTATGATACCGTGTTTAATGCTTTAGGTTTTTCGATGGCTTACCAAACGCCAGGAGTTACAGGAGCAGAGCGAATCAAATTTGAAATCAAAAACTATCGCTCAGAGTGTTATTACCCTGGTGCCACTGATTTCGTGGTTTCAAACTGGGATTGTGCAAATGGCGGCAACCCCAATCCATCTAGACTTATTAGATTCTACAAACCCAATGACTTAAAAATCGTTGCAACCATCGAGTTTGACTTACCTTTGAATGGTAAATGGAGCGATTTACAAGCGAGCTTTGTAGTATTTGAAATTGAAAATAATCGCTATGTACTAAATTGCGAAGATATTCGAAGTCCATATAATGAAAACTAACTCAAACCTATGGATACCTTGCGTAAAAATCTGAAAACTAATTTAATTGATATAGCAACCTTATTTTCCTCGGATAGCGCTGCTCAAAAGTTTCAGCTTCAAGTCCCACACATTTTTGCACCTACCGAGCTTTTTTGTATGTGGTTTGATGACACTTATATGCCAAACGCCAGCGACTTTATCGCCACTTTCACTCTAAGTGAGCACGAGGCAATCTCAGCATTTAATATCAGTTTAGAAAAACTCATCCTAGAGGCTGGCGATTCACCGCCGCCGCCAGAAGTTCTTTGCGGCTTGCCATCATGTGCAGAGGTGAAACTTCGAGCCAATAATGTGTTGGAGAAACTTAATGCCTAACCTATCAATCGAACGGGGGGCGCCAAAGCGGTCGCCTCATATAAAACGTTAGACGCCAATGATATTTACTAATCGTAAAATTGGCATGGGCATGCTTTTGATAGGATGTTTCGGCTACATTCACGGGGTATATCAACTTTTTTCTGGTCAGCTTTTACTTGGTCAAGGTAAACATCCTTGGTTGAAAGGTTTTTTTGAGGCTTTTTTGGGTAATTATGCATTTCTAGGTAGTGCATTAGTGTCTATTTTAATAGGCTCAGCATTTATATATTTAGGTGTTAAAGGTGTCATCCATCCCGCGGGACGCGCTAAAGTGCATTCCAGTGCTAAACGTTAGCCACATTATATGCGTAATGAGATTGAGCAAGTTCTGGGTGCGATCCAAGGCCTCCAAATCTGGGCTGCTGGTTATGCCGCAAATATGTTGTGGCTCCAAATCGGCAACAGGCACCTTGTTCCCGCTTGGGGCGGCGGTACAAAAGAAGTTGGTACTTATGCACTTCATATTGATTGTCCATGGTCTTGGTTATGCAACGAGGGCTTGCTCGCCAATCAAGAAACTGAGGCTCAACCACTTAATGAACTTATTTCTCTACCTGTCATTTGTCAGCGGATTATCGCTCAAGATAATGGCTCATTTGAAATCCACTTTGATAAACAAGCTAAACTCTCGGTTTATGTCGAAGTTGACCAGGACTCGTTAGCAGAGGAGTTCTGGAGGTTCTTTCAGCCCCATGGCAAATCGAAGCATTTTGTTGTTGGCTCTAAAGGTATTCTCGAGTGTGCGGATAACCTATGATTCAAAAAAGACTGGCTAAAAGCATCCCCTGAATTCAAACAATAGATATGAAAATCCTATGAGCGAAAAAGAACAAGATTGGCGGCTTCAAGGGCAAGAAAAATACTTGTTAGGGGCTACGTTAAAATTTGGTACTTGGCTGCCAAATAATCCAACCAATGATCATGACCATTGCGAGTTTTGTTCAGCTAAGTTTACATCATCAACGCCTGAAACATTTCATGAGGGCTACTCGACAATTGATCATTACCGCTGGGTTTGTGTAGATTGCTTCAATGATTTTTCAAAACAATTTAATTGGGTGGTTATAAAGTAATGGTTCAGCCTAACCCATCAGTTAAGCGGGACTGGCAAAAAGTGCTTTTATGGAATATTTATTAATAACAAGGGTTGTGCCAAGGTTGTCATCAGCCCATTACTTCAAACGTTAGGTATTTTTGAGAATGCAAATTGATACTACAAAACAAAAAACACCACGGTGGGTTTGGGTTATTTCCATATTTTATTTTTTATCTGCTGGTTACACGCTGCTGTCTTTTTATTTAGTGTTTTCTGGAGCAATAACCCTTACTGTAGACGAAAGCCAATACTTTAACAGCCTAACTGAACTGGATTATGGGCTATCAATTGCCATTGCTTCTTTAAATTTGCTCGCAGCAATATCACTTTTTATGCTCAAACGGGCTGCATTGTATTTGTTCACTGCAACTTATTCCGTTAGCATTTTAGTTACAGGTTGGCACCTTTTATCTAAGGGCTTGGGGCAAGCCTTATATAGTGCAGGTATTGCTGGTGCAATTCTTAGCTGGTGTCTAATGCTTACTGTGTATTTATACACTTGGAAATTGTACAGAACGAAAGTGTTAAGTTGAGAATACCTAACCCAACATTCAGGTGGGGCGTCTGACTACGTCTTTTATCTCACAAATCAGGGTTCATATGGCGCGCACATGCGATTGCACCTTTAACCGTAAGGCACTTCTGTCCAGCGAGGTAGCAGTGTGTTTTTACTGTTTCCATCAATTCCCGCCTAGTGAAATAACGGAATGGTGCGATGGAGAAGACTTATCACAGACAGCAATTTGCCCTTATTGCAGCGTTGACTCTGTTGTTGGTTTCAACGGACCTATAGATACTAAGTGGGTAAAAGAACGCAATAAAAGGTCTTTTGGTTAACTTTATGCAAACACCTAATCCATCTCAAACAGAACGTGCTAATGCGCTCCCTTTATATCAAATGATTAGAGCTTATGAATAAAACAGCACAGGAAGTTGCATCTGCATGGATTGAAAAATGGTCAAAGCCTAATCCAGCAACTGGTATTGAAAATTGCGACCTTGATTTTGATATTCCGAGGGAAAACCCAAACCTCTGCCTTGATGCCATTCTCGAAATACTAAAAACAATTCCAATAGACACATCGAATCATCATTTTCAAGTATTAGCAGCAGGGCCGCTTGAGGAGTTACTGGTTAAGCATGGAGAAACTTACGTTGGAAAAAATTGAGGAACTTGCAAGAGAACATCCTGACTTCAGGCTTCTTCTTAATGGCGTCTGGGACGGTAGTATTAAACCAAGTGTAATTAAACAACTTGCAAAGTATTTGGGTAACAAAGGGTAAGCTCTAAACAATTTCATTCAAGCGAGCCTGGCTGAAGCCAGCCCTTGTTCAGACAATAGAGGTCTTATGGTGTTTTTCGTGCTAACTCGCCTGGGATATGAAGAGCTATTACAGAAGTTCGGCAATGCTCCATCACCTCTTTGGGTCAATGCTGGTGTTCTTTCTTTGGTAGAGTTAGAAACGCTACGAGCTAATGGAGTGGATGTTACAGACTTCGAGCACGTCATTAATATCTCAGACATTGATGCAATTAGAGATGCTATTCATACAATCCAAGAGCATCATCAAGGTCTTCAGGTTTGGGTTGAGTATGGCACAGAATTGAGCTAACCATCTATCAAACGGGATGTGCCAAAAGTTGGCTCTTATTTCCAACCTTAGGTAGCAAACGATGCGCGTAGCTTCTCGCCACATGCCGAAACTTTCTCGATGCCCGATAGGACTTGTTGGATGGTTACTTATAGCTTGCCTCTTGGTTGGCGCCGCTTATCTTGCTGCCCCTGAGACACAAGTCTTCCTGATTAAGTTGAGCGTCTTCGCCGTACTCTTAAGGCTTTCGCGCAAGCAAACCAAGCGCGGGGAATGCAGACTGCTTGCATTGGCATCACAGCGCGAAGGTCAAACGGTAACAACACCTACAAAATTTTTTTAATTTCCCCTCTTGAAATGTGGCTTTGCATCCCAAATTAGCAATCAAGGTGCGCGAGTGCTAAAATGCGTGCTGTAACTCTATATTGTTATTTTTTATTAAAACTCTTCCCAAATAATACTTTAGGAATACAAGGAGACTTTTATGAGTATTCGTCCATTGCACGATCGAGTTATCGTTAAACGCGCTGCTGAAGAGCGCACAACCGCTTCTGGTATCGTGATTCCAGACAGCGCAACTGAAAAACCTGATCAAGGCATTGTGCAAGCCGTTGGTAACGGTAAAAAGGATGACAGCGGCAAATCTATTCCGCTGGACGTTAAAGTGGGCGATAAAGTGTTGTTCGGTAAATATTCCGGCCAAGCTGTTAAGGTCAACGGCGAAGAGCTGTTGGTGATGCGCGAAGAAGACATTCTGGCAGTTGTTGAGTAATTCAAATGGCTTGCATACGCGCGATTGCTGCGTTGCATAAAGCTTTTTGGTTAACTAACAACCCTCTAAACACATTGAATATCAAGCATTTAGGAGAATTTAAATGGCAGCTAAAGACGTAAGATTTGGTGATGACGTTCGCCAAAAAATGGTAAACGGTGTCAACGTATTGGCTAATGCAGTACGCGTGACTTTGGGCCCTAAAGGCCGTAACGTGGTGTTGGAGCGTTCTTTCGGCGCGCCTACCATCACTAAAGATGGTGTTTCAGTCGCTAAAGAAATCGAATTGAAAGACAAGTTCGAAAACATGGGCGCACAGATGGTGAAAGAAGTAGCTTCTAAAACCAATGACATCGCCGGTGACGGTACAACGACTGCGACTGTATTGGCACAGGCGATCATCCGCGAAGGCATGAAATCTGTTGCCGCCGGTATGAACCCGATGGACCTGAAGCGCGGTATCGACAAGGCAGTTGAAGCGGCCGTTGCTGACCTGAAAGCACAATCCAAACCATGTACTACCAGCAAGGAAATTGCCCAGGTTGGCGCTATTTCTGCGAACTCTGACAGCTCCGTAGGCCAGATCATTGCTGATGCAATGGACAAAGTAGGTAAAGAAGGCGTGATCACCGTTGAAGACGGTTCAGGCCTGACCAATGAGCTGGACGTGGTTGAAGGTATGCAGTTTGACCGTGGTTACCTCTCCCCTTACTTCATCAACAATCCAGAGCGCCAGATTGCGTTGCTGGACAACCCATTCGTGTTACTGCACGACAAGAAAATCTCCAACATCCGTGACCTGCTGCCAACGCTGGAGCAAGTAGCGAAAGCCGGCCGTCCATTGCTGATCATCGCTGAAGATGTAGATGGCGAAGCACTGGCAACCCTGGTGGTGAACAACATCCGCGGTATCCTGAAAACCACAGCTGTGAAAGCACCTGGTTTTGGTGACCGTCGTAAAGCCATGCTGGAAGACATCGCAGTGTTGACCGGTGGTACCGTGATTTCTGAAGAAGTTGGCCTGAAACTGGAAAGCGTACAACTGCAAGACCTGGGCCAGGCGAAACGCATCGAAGTGGGTAAAGAAAACACCATCATTATCGACGGTGCTGGTGACGAAGAAACCATCAAGTCACGTATCGGCCAGATCAAAACCCAGATCGAAGAAGCGACCAGCGACTACGATCGCGAAAAACTGCAAGAGCGCGTAGCCAAACTGGCTGGCGGTGTGGCAGTGATCAAAGTTGGTGCGACCACTGAGATCGAAATGAAAGAGAAAAAAGCCCGTGTGGAAGATGCGTTGCACGCTACCCGCGCTGCGGTTGAAGAAGGTATCGTGGCTGGTGGTGGCGTTGCGCTGATCCGTGCACGTGATGCTATCTCTAAAGTGAAAGGTGACAACCTGGACCAGGAAGCCGGTATCAAAATCGTTCTGCGTGCGGTTGAAGAGCCTCTGCGCCAGATCACCCAGAACGCTGGTGTTGAGCCATCTGTAGTGGTGAACAACGTGGCTGCCGGTAAAGGTAACTATGGTTACAACGCTGCGAACGAAACTTACGGCGACATGGTTGAAATGGGTGTTCTTGACCCAACCAAAGTGACCCGTTCTGCATTGCAAAATGCGGCTTCTGTGGCTGGCCTGATGCTGACTACTGACTGCATGGTAGCTGAACTGCCGAAAGAAGATGCACCAGCGATGCCGGATATGGGTGGCATGGGCGGCATGGGCGGTATGATGTAATTTTGCATTCAAGCAGTTCAGTGATACTGCGTTGCGCAAGTCTTGCCATACTAAAATGTATTGTCTTCGACTTGCGCGCCTTGTCTCACTTCCTGCTTAACGCAAAATGCCCTCAGTAATATCTGCAAAACAAAACCCGCTTCGGCGGGTTTTGTTTTATAGATGATGTCGGACATAATCACACATTATGTTGTCGAACTGGCAACATCCTCAATTGACGAAAGAATCTTAATGACTATTGAATTGAAAACCTTAACTCAGCGCCTGAGCTATATTGTGGGTGAAAATCTTGCCCATCAGCTCAGGAACGATAATCTTGAATTGGATGCAGATGTGGTTGCCCTTGCTGTGCGTGATGTAATGACAGATCAGCCATCCCGTTTATCCAATGAAGAAAAGCAAAGTGCAGTTGAGCAAGTGCAGAAAGAAAGCCAGCAAAAGCAACTGGCAGCGCAGGCAAAAAACAAGGCTGCTGGTGTAGCTTACCTGCAGGAGAATGCTAAAAAAGAAGGTGTGATCACGACTGACAGTGGCTTGCAATATAAAGTGCTGGTGACTGGCAGTGGGGCAAAACCTGCTCCAAGCAACCGCGTGAAAGTGCATTACAGAGGCACGCTGATTGACGGCACGGTGTTTGACAGTTCTTATGACCGCGGCGAACCTATCGTTTTCCCGGTGACTGGTGTGATTTCCGGCTGGGTGGAAGGTCTGCAACTGATGCAGGTGGGTAGCAAGTTCGAACTGACCATTCCTTCTGATCTGGCTTATGGTGACAGTGGCAGTGGCCCGGTGATTGGTCCTGATGCGACGTTAGTGTTTGAAGTTGAGTTATTGGGTATTGAATAACCAGTCATAATCAACGCAAAAAACCCGCCGAAGCGGGTTTTTTTATTATCCGGATATCGCTGAAATCAAGTATGACTGGACTTAGGCTTGAATACGTAGAACAGGTTAGGCTCGCTGACGATATAGACATTGCCCTCATCATCGATGGAAACACCTTCTGCCTGCGGCACACTATTCTGCAGGCCGTGGAAGCCTTTCCATAACGCTAATGACCCCAGGGTTTGTCCGGCTTCGTTAAACTGTTTGAGCAGTTTGGATTCATCACTGAGTAAAAAGAAATGGCCGGTAGGCTCGTGGTAGGTCACTGAAGACAAATCCCTTAACGCCCATTTCAATGCCGGATCGAATTGGCGCATGTGCTGCACCTCTATCTGGCTTTGCTTGTTCTCGTCCGGCTCGTACAAGCCGGTCACAGACATCACATATTTGGGATCACGCTCTTTGACCACGATCAGCCGGTGGTGAACACTATCCCAGGTTACCCCTTCAAAATTCTTGTTACCGCGCTCGTTCATGCCGAACTTCAGCAAGCGGGCATCCTTGGTCGAGAGTGCACGCGTTTCCGGTTTGATCTGGAACAGCCACAATTTGCTTTCACGCTCATCGGCCACCACGTAGTAATCTTTGCCGAGATGCGAGATGCCTTCAAGGTCATCCGTCCCATGCACCTTGATCTCACGAATGGGTGTACCGTCACGGGTAAATTCCACGATCATGCCCATATCATTGAGCACAGTGAACAGGGTACCGGTTTCATTATTGAAGGCAAGGCCAGAGGCATTTTTATACTTAGCCAGTTTTTTGCCTTCTATGGTGACTTCATACTCAGTTAGATTGAGGCCCTGATGTTCCTGATGCTGGAACTGATGCCATAGATGCCAGGCCAGTGCTTCAGCCTTCAGGACGTATAGTGTGGATAAGATAGCGGCAAGCACCACCAAGGTAGTAACGACTTTTATAACCTGGTTTTTACGAAACGACAAAACAATTCTCTCATTCATGTAGCTAACCACCAGACTTTGTCAGACCGTCTTAGTTCATTATTTATAGCGCATTCACATGACAACGTTGAGACAAGCTTGAATGGTCAGATTAATCCGTTACAACGGGAAATTTTTACCGGGAGGTCAGCTACATCTCCAGCGGATAAAGTGTTGATTGGGAACAAGTGCTGGAAGAGCAAATATCAATGAATGAGATTAGTGACCTCAGTAAAACTGATCAGAACGAAAACAGCTCAGACAGATTCCTGACGCTGACCGCGGCCTAATAAGGCAGTGACCGCTGCTTGCGCTGTTTTCTGGTTGGTTAATAGCTGATTCACTTCGTAGGTGATAGGCATTTCCACCTGGATAGTTTCTGCCCTGCGCATCACTTCACGCGCAGTGTTGACACCTTCTGCCACATGGCCCAGGCCTGCCAGGATGCTTTCCAGAGACTTCCCGGAAGCCAGTTGCAACCCTACCTCGCGGTTGCGGGAATACTGACCGGTACAGGTCAGGATCAGATCGCCTGCGCCAGCCAGGCCCATAAAGGTTTCGCCTTTGGCACCTAACGCCATGCCGAAACGGGTGATCTCAGCCAGGCCACGGGTGATCATCGCAGCACGGGCATTATTGCCAAAACCCATGCCGTCTGAAATGCCGGCGGCAATCGCCATCACATTCTTGACTGCGCCACCAACCGAAGCGCCGACCACATCGGTGCTGTCATACACGCGCAAACAGCCGCCATGAATCAGTTGTGCCGCTTGTTGCGCCAGCTCTCTATGATTAGCTGCGAGGGTAATCGCTGTCGGCAAACCGCGCACCAGTTCAGCGGCAAAGCTGGGCCCACTCAACACGCCCCACGGATATTCACTGCCCAGTTCTTCCTGCGCTACCTCAAACGGCAATTTTGCCGTTTGTGGCTCCAGGCCTTTGTTGGCCCAGATTAACGGCTGCTGAATATTCAGTGCTTTCAGTTGTTGCAGGATGGGACGGAAACCCGCCGTCGGCACTACCGACAAGATCAGGTCTGAACTAGTTACCGCTGCGGCAAGATCATCTTCAACCGTGAGCTTTGCAGGGAAAGGAAAGTCGCCCAGATAGAGCGGGTTGGCTCGCGCTTTACGCATGCCTGAGACATGACCACTGTTACGCGCCCACAACACAACATCGTGTTTTAGCGCAATGTGCATGGCGAGTGCGGTGCCCCAGGCACCTGCACCCAAAACTGCGACTTTACTCATTTACATTTATCCAGAAAAAGTAAGTCACCGGTGACTTACTTTTTTGCTTAAATAAAAAAATTAGTTAGGCGCGCCAGCGGCTTGTGCAGCCTGCTGTTGCTGTTGCAGGTACAACGCTTCAAAGTTGATCGGGTTCAGCAACACCGGCATGAAACCGGCACGTGTGACCATGTCAGAAATCGCTTCGCGAGCATAGGGGAACAGGATGTTAGGGCAAGCTACTGAAAGAATAGGCTCCAGGTTTTCTTGCGGAACGTTGCGGATCGCGAAAATACCGGATTGGTTAACTTCTACCAGGAATGCAGTTTTGTCTTCAATTTTGGCAGTCACCGTCACTTTGATAGACACATTGAAAATGCCATCCTGCACTTGCTCAACTGCATTGCCCAACTCTACATTGATTTGCGGTGTAGTGCGCTCAGTAAAAATCGCCGGGGCATTGGGTACTTCGATTGATGCATCATGCACGTACAGTTTTTCAATGCTGAAAACTGGACCTGCGTTTTGTTCTGCTTGGTTTTGTGGTTCCTGAGCCATGAATCGTCCTTGTAATATATATACGCAAAAACCGCTATTCTAACTGGTCAGCCACGGCCTGACTATGTGTTTTTTATGACGATTTTTATCTGGAATCTGATACAGGCATCACGCCGCCAGCAGCGGGTCCAGCCCGCCTTGCATATCCAGTGCATGCAAATCATCAAAGCCGCCCACATGGCGCTCACCGATATAGATTTGCGGCACGGTACGGCGGCCGGTTTTTTCCATCATTTCGGCACGCAGTTCAGGCTGAATATCAATCCGGATTTTTTCAATCTCGGTGACGCCCTTGTTGCGCAGCAAACGTTCGGCATTGATGCAGTAAGGGCAGACTGCCGAGGTATACATCACTACTTTTGCCATGGTGACCTTTCCAACTTCTGGTGAGCGTTTTTATTTATTAACGACAGGCATTTTGGCCTCTAACCAGGCCTGCATGCCGCCTTTTAACTGATGTAACGCAGTAAACTGCCTGTCTTTGAGTGTGCTGACAGCTGCGCGCGTTCGGTTACCGCGCTGGCAAACCAGCAATACCGGCTTATCCTTGAATTTCACCAGTTCTGCCGCTCGCGCTGGCAACTGCGCCAAAGGAATATTGCGCGCACCCTGCAAGTGGCCCTGCGCAAATTCATCCGGCTCGCGTACATCTACTATCAGCACCTGCTTGCGGCTCATCAGCATGACGGCTTCGGTCACCGACAGCAATGTGCTGCCGGCTGCTGCGCGGCTTAACAGGGGCAGCAACAGCATGACGCCAGAGCCGATCGCCAGGCCTATCAATAAAACATTATCCTTTAAAAATTCCACGTGATCTTTTACCTATACTGATTGTCGAACCGCAGTCTGCGTCGCCTTAGGTATGCGCCGCCTGCGGTTGCGATTATAATAGCGTAATTCAATTATCCGACGTTTCGTCACCACTTTTAAAATTGCTAGCCATGTCAATCAAACCTGTTATTTTGCTGATCCTCGATGGTTTTGGTCATAGCGAAACCACTGAACATAACGCAGTGCTACAAGCCAACACCCCCAACCTGGATAACCTTAAGAAACTTTACCCGCATGGCCTGATCAACGCCTCTGAACACTACGTCGGGCTGCCAGATGGACAAATGGGTAATTCTGAAGTGGGCCACCTGAATATTGGGGCGGGACGTATCGTTTTTCAAGACTTCGAACGCATCAACAACAGCATCAGCAGTGGCGAGTTTTTTAAATTGCCGGCACTGGTCAGCGCCATGCAAAGCCTGAAAGCCAGCGACAACGCTTTGCACATCCTGGGCCTGCTGTCTGACGGTGGCGTACACAGTTACCAGCCGCATATCCATGCATTGGTAGAAATGGCTAAACAGCAGGGACTGAGCAAGGTGTATATCCATGCTTTCCTGGATGGCCGTGATACACCACCAAAAAGTGCGCAGCCTTACCTTGAAGCACTGGAAAAACACCTGCAAAACCTGGGTGTAGGCAAAGTAGCATCCGTGGGTGGCCGTTTTTACGGCATGGACAGGGACAAACGCTGGGAGCGTGTGGCGGTCGCCTATGAATTACTGGTCAATGGCGTCGCCGACCATGTGGCGCCGGACAGCCTGACGGCATTGCAGCAGGCCTATGCCCGTGACGAGAGCGATGAGTTTGTCAAATGTACCGCTATCCGTGCTGCAGACGCTGCCCCCATCCGCATGGAAAACGGCGACGCGCTGGTGTTCATGAACTTCAGGAGTGACCGTGCACGCCAGCTGACAGATGCATTGCTGAACACTGAGTTCACCGGCTTTGAACGTCACCGCGTACCCGCTTTCAGTCACTATTTCACCCTGACGCAGTACGACAAGAACCAGCGCCAGGCGCAGCCGATTTTCGCACCGTTTACCGTACCCAACACTTTTGGCGAATATGTAGCCAACCTCGGGCTCAAACAATTACGGATTGCCGAAACTGAAAAATATCCACATGTGACGTTCTTCTTCAATGGTGGCGAAGAAACCGTGTTCACCGGTGAAGACCGCATTCTGGTGCCCTCCCCTAAAGTGGCAACGTATGACCTGCAACCGGAAATGAGCGCCTATGAACTGACCGATAAACTGGTGGCTGCCATTGAATCCCAGCAATACCAGGCGGTGATCTGTAACTATGCCAATGGTGACATGGTCGGCCATACCGGCAACCTGCAAGCAGCGATCAAGGCCGTAGAGACGCTGGATGCCTGCATAGGCAAAGTAGTGGCAGCAGCGCAAAAAACCGGCGCGGAAGTCATCATCACAGCAGATCACGGCAATGCCGAAAGCATGTTTGACCATGAGAGCGCCCAGGCGCATACCCAGCATACGACCAATCTGGTGCCATTTATTTACGTAGGCCGCTCCGGCAAGGTGAACAGTGGCGGTGCATTGTCTGACATTGCCCCCACGCTGCTGAATCTGATGGGCGTGCCCAAACCGGCAGAAATGACCGGCGAGAGCCTGGTTGCACTGAATGAAGCTGTTTAAGCAACCCATGTTGGTGCATGCCTGATACCCTATTCTCCCACCCCGTTTTGCGCAGATCCTTATCCGCGGCCAGCCTCTATACCTTATTGATGGCCGGTGTTTTCGCTTCGATCACGGCGGTGGCCGCGGGCAGCGACAAGGCAGATGCCGCCAAAGGCGACCTGGAGCAGGTAAAGGAAAAAATCCAGCAACTGGCGAATGCGCTAAAAGCATCACAACTGGCCAAGCAGGATGCCAATGAAGCATTAAAAGCATCGGAAACTGCCATCAGTGCCTCACGCAAAAAACTGCGCGAAATCCAGGATGCGCAACAGGAGAATCGTAGCAAGCTGCAGGACCTGCAGAAGCAGATGTCGCTATTACAGCGCCAGGTCAACCAGCAGCGCGAATCACTGAGCCAGCAACTCAACCAGCAATACCGGCATGGCAACCACAGTCCGTTGCAGATGCTGTTACAGCAGCAGGATCCGGCCAATACAACCCGAAACCTTAAATACCTCGGTTACCTGACGGCGGCACATCAGGAACAGATTCAATCCTTGCAGGATAACCGTGACGCCGTTGAGCGGGTGCGCACCGCCACCACCGAGCAACTGCAGGAAACTGACCGGCTGGCCAATCAATACAGCGAGACCACGCATAAACTGGTCAATGAGAAATCAAAACGTGCGGAAGCACTGACCCAACTCTCCAAACAGATTGAAACCCAGGAGCAACAGCTTGTGCGCCTGAAAAAGGATGAGGAAGCCTTGTCCAAACTGTTCCAGAAGCTGGTCGCTGAAGCAAAAAAACGGGAGCAGGAAGCGCTGGCCAGAGCCAAGCGTGAAAAAGAAGCGGCCGCTAAACGTGCGGCTGAACTGGCACGCAAGAAAAAGTCTGCAGGTCGTACTTTTGAACATTCATCGCAGGCTAAAGTGGATGCGAAAGGGGATGATAGCGAAACGGATTCCCAGAGCAGTACGGTGGTCGCCAAGAACGAGACCTTGCCCGAATACAATGCTTCAAAAGAAAACTTTGCCCAGTTGCGCGGACGTTTACGCTTGCCTGTCCGCGGCGAGGTGATCAACCGTTTCGGCAGCGCACGCGCTGATACCGGCGTCAGCTGGAAAGGCCTATTCATCCGCGCAAAGGAAGGCAGTGAGGTCAAATCTGTCGCAGGTGGGCAAGTGGTGTTCGCAGACTGGATGCGCGGCTTTGGCAACCTGATCGTCGTCGACCACGGGAATGGTTACATGAGCCTGTATGGCAACAATGAAGCGTTGTATAAATCCTCAGGCCAGCCAGTGAAAAGCGGCGATACAATTGCAGCAGTCGGTAACAGCGGCGGCAACGCCGAAAATGGCGTCTATTATGAATTGCGCAGAAATAGCGTGCCGTTTGATCCATTGCAGTGGAGTACCGTACGTTAAAAGAATGACCCTTTAATGCGCTTTTAAGTAATATTTGCCCGACCTGGGTCCTTGTCCTTCCCACTATTTACCTCACTCCCATAACCTGCTTATTGCGTTTTCAGTAGTTCGATGACCACCGCCGCGTTCTCACATCTTCTTTAATCGCTTTTAATGTTCAAGCCGGAAATTTGTTATCGCCCAACAAATTTACATAAATTATTATTAATTAACATTTAGGCGTATCATCGATTTCCTGGAAATCTTCCAGGAGGCTGTCAGGTGTGTCCAGGCCTCATTTACCTAAGCATATAACTATCTCATCGTAAAGGAGAGTTGCCATGGAAGTGAATGTTGGTGTTATTAACCCCTATGCTGTCGCAGAAATCATTGCCGATAAGAAAATAAATTGGGACCAGGTAGCAGAACCCCAGAAAGTGCTCACGGAAATACTGGGTGTCAGCGAAGACAAGATATTTGATTTGCGTAACCCTTTTCTGAGGCCTGACGCCGAACTGCAGGCGGATGGCAACCTGAAAGTACTGCCTGAAGCACAAGCTACTGAACGTGTGAATAAATTCTTTAAAGAGCAAACCGTTTCCTCACCCAAATCCTTCACTACCCAGCGCCTGAGACTGGCGCCGGTAAAAAGCAACACGGTGTTGCAGACTACGCTGCTGAATTCTGCAGTGGTTCGCGCAGCTGGCAGCAATACGCCTTGGACGCCCGCTGATAAGGACTGGGTGGATATGGGAGACTATTTTGAAGATGTCGCCGAATTAAACGACCCGGTACAAGGCGCTCTGGGTGACTGTTATTTTATTGCTGCCATGTCGTCCGTCGCGTGGGCCCGGCCTTATGCGATCATTAACATGATCCGCCCATCCGGCTGGGGCAATGAAGAACAACCTATCCATAAAGTGAATTTCTTTAAGGATGGCGCAGGCTCAGCGCAGTCGGTAGAAGTCAGCGAAGCAGTTCCGGTGACCAAGCCTTCACACAACTGGGTATATGCGCGTTCACTTGATGTCGGCGAAACCTGGCCGGCCATTATGGAAAAAGCCTATGCAAAATGGCGCACAAGCAATAGCACCGATTTCCCGAACTATCCGACAATAGCCGGGGGTGACCCGGTGATGGCTTCTGCCCAGATCATCAGTGGCGCAAGAACTTATGTAGGCCACAATGGCAAAACAGGCGACGATTTGTGGACATTTGTACGCAGTCACTCGTTGAGCAAGCGTACTGTTAATCCCATGGTGGCATGGACGTATGGGGCGCAGCCAGCCGGGACGAATTACGCTTCGGCAAAAGTGGTGGCTAACCATGCTTATTCGATCCTGGGCTGGGAATATATGAATAACGAGAAATATATCGTTTTGCGTAATCCGTGGGGTACTCACCATGCCGTTCTGGATACCCTTTCGGGCAACTGGTCTGCTTACCAGATTTCCTTTTCGGCAAGTATCCCACTGAACACCAATGGGGTATTTGCCATGAAAGCCTCTACTTTTCAGAAGTATTTTGCGGGATCGGGCGTGACGGTATAAATTAGAAAAACGTTTTGCCGGTGGCGTGTCAGCTACTGGCAAGCGGCCTTATCGCAATCTACTACCTATTGCGCAGAAAGGAAAATGGTATGTTGGCCGAACCAATCACACAATTGATCTACCGCTACCAGGACGCCGCAGTTCCTCCGCCGTATCATCGCAGCATAGACATCCGTATAGATGCTGAAAAGATCACGCTGGTGGTGGACAGTTACGGCAGCATCCTGGCGAAGACGGAACAGGACTCACCATCGGATATCATGCTGAAAATATCCAACTGGATAGGAGAATGCGGGATTTCAGTGAAAAGCTGGGCCGATGCTTCAGGTGAATTCAATGATAAAACCACAGGCAATGGTATCCATTTCTTGAAGATAATGGTTCAGGGAAAACCAATTCTGGAAGGAAATACAGCCGCGCACGATGCCGGAGAAAGTGCGACTGATGGGTGATATCGAAACCTTTGCGCAGCGCATCAGGCACTGTGTGGATGATTTCGAGCAATACGTGCGCTAGGGAATCAGCGGGGAGAACTTACTCGGCTTTAGCGCCTTCTTCTCCAGGAATTTCAGGCTGAGGCGTATTGGCGCGTGCTTCTTCAAGCTGCTTTTCCAATTCTTCCTTGGACACGGTAATGCCTGGCACACGCTCATCAGCCGCAGGCTCATAACCCCCTCCGCCTGACGACGTTTTAGCTTCAGCAGGCGCGGCTGGCGCCGCTGCCGTAGGTTCTGCCGCCGGAGCGGCTGTTTCTGGCGCAGGCGGTTCTTCTTTACCACACGCCACTAAACCCAACGCTAAAAAAAATGTTAGCAAGTAAGTCTTCCATCTCATAAAGCTTCTCCTTTTATTACTTCTGGTTATAGTAAAAAACAATTGGCTTATTCGCCAATGACATGCATCAACACCCGCCGATTGGCAGGCTGATGTCTATGTTCAAACAGGAAAATTCCCTGCCATTGCCCCAACGCCACCCGGCCATTCAGCACCGGGATAGACAAACTGGTTTGCGTTAATGCGGTTCTCACATGGGCGGGCATATCGTCCGGCCCTTCAACAGTATGGATAAACAGATCATCACCATCAGGCGCAATCCGGTTAAAAAACGCTTCCATATCCACCAGCACATCGCTGTCATAGTTTTCATTGACCAGCAGGCTGGCAGAGGTATGCTGGATATAGAGAGTCAACAGCCCGCTCTGTATGCCTGACTGCTCTACCCATTGCAGCACTTGCGGTGTAATGTCATATAAACGCCTGCCTTGTGCATTCAAAGAGAGTGTTTCATGGACCTGTTTCATGCCATTCCTGTTGGTAAATTCTATTTATTCAGGTATCCAGGCTGGATAATCAGCCCGAAGCAACCTGTCATCCAGAGGTTTCAAATTATTTGGAACCCCCATTTATTATTAGCTACTACCAGTAACGCCAGCCCATGCCGCCGCCCCAGTAAGGACGGTAACCCCACGGCCCACCGTAATACCCCGGGCCGTAAAACCAGGGATCCATGCTGCGCAAGCGCGCAGAATCACGCTCACGTTTCAGTCTGGTTTCTGCTTCCACACGGGCCTTTTCCCGCTTGTTGATCTCATCGGCAATCGCGTTTTGCTGTGCCAGCGCATTGGCCTGCTGCATATAATCCAGTACGCCTTTAGAGATGCCTTTCTGGTGCCAGCTCAGCACTTCAGAAGCGGTCAGGGAATATCGTGATTGTGATTGCTTGATCGCTTCAATGATCTCGGCATCTGTCTTGCCTTTTTTACTCATGCTGACGATCTCGTCCAGGCTCAGCGTCGATTGCGCAGGCGGCACTAATGCCGCCAATTGCTCAGGCGAAATCCGCTCAATTTGTACTGGCTGGGGTGCTTGCGTGGCACAACCAGCCAGGCCGCTCAGCAGCACCAGCACAGGCAATAAACGCACAATTTTCAACTGGTTCATCATAATTCCATTCTTACCCGTATAAAAAATAGGGTCACAATCATTGTGACCCTTACTAATAACGATGGTTCGCACACCACGTGCGATCAGGCTTTGTTAAACGACATTTTGCCAGCCGAAAAATCCACCCGTATCGTATCCTTGGCTGCAAACTGCCCGGCCAGGATTTCCCTGGCCAGCGGATTCTCGATCTCGCTCTGGATCGCCCGTTTAAGCGGACGCGCTCCATACACAGGATCAAATCCTGCACTGGCAATTTCTGCCAGCGCCGCATCGCTGACTTCCAGTTGCATATCCATCGCTGCGATGCGTTTAGCCAGTAGCTGCAATTGTATGCTGGCGATCGATTCAACATGGCTGGATCCCAGCGAGTGGAACACGATCACTTCATCAATCCGGTTGATGAATTCCGGACGGAAGTGGGTTTTCACCTCGCCCATCACTGCCAGCTTCACTACCTGGTAATCCTGGTCCGTCATGCTTTGTATCATCTGGCTGCCCAGGTTGGAGGTCATGATAATCACGGTGTTTTTAAAGTCCACCGTGCGGCCCTGGCCATCGGTCAGGCGGCCATCATCCAGCACCTGCAGCAATACATTGAACACATCCGGGTGTGCTTTCTCCACCTCATCCAGCAATATCACTGAATAAGGCTTGCGACGCACGGCTTCGGTCAGGGTACCGCCTTCTTCATAACCGACATAACCGGGAGGCGCCCCGATCAGGCGTGACACGGAATGTTTTTCCATGAACTCGCTCATGTCTATGCGGATCAGGTGTTCTTCGCTATCGAACAGGAAGCCGGCCAATGCCTTGCATAGCTCGGTTTTACCCACGCCGGTAGGTCCCAGGAACAGGAAACTGCCATAAGGCCGGTTCGGGTCACTCAAGCCGCTGCGTGAGCGGCGGATAGCATCCGACACCAGGCGCACGGCTTCATCCTGGCCGACCACGCGTTCATGCAGTTTGTCTTCCATATGCAGCAGTTTTTCGCGCTCACCGGTCATCATTTTGCTGACCGGGATGCCGGTGGCGCGGCTCACCACTTCCGCAATTTCATCGGCGCCGACTTCAGTACGCAACATCTTGTGTTTGACATTGGGTGCTACCTCACTGCTGGAATCGTGTTTCAGTTGCGCTTCCAGTTGCGGCAATTTGCCATACTGTAACTCAGACACGCGCTGCCAATCGCCCTTGCGGGTTGCCGCTTCCATGTCCAGTTTGACCTTTTCAATTGCCTCCTTGACACCTGCAGAGCCCTGGACAGCCGCTTTTTCCGACTTCCATATTTCTTCCAGATCGGCGTATTCTTTCTCCAGCCGTTCTATCTCTTCTTCAATCAGGGTGTAGCGTTTCTGGCTGGCTTCATCCTTTTCACGACGCACAGCTTCACGCTCGATCTTGAGCTGGATCAGGCGCCGGTCCAGTTTGTCCATCACTTCAGGCTTGGAGTCGATTTCCATTTTGATGCGTGAAGCGGCCTCATCGATCAGGTCAATGGCTTTGTCCGGCAAAAAGCGATCCGTGATATAGCGATTGGATAATTCTGCCGCAGCTACAATCGCGGGGTCAGTGATTTCTACGCCATGGTGCAGCTCGTACTTTTCCTGCAAGCCACGCAAAATCGCGATGGTCGCTTCCACGGTTGGCTCGTCGACCAGCACCTTCTGGAAACGGCGTTCCAGCGCAGCATCTTTCTCGATATATTTACGGTATTCATCCAGCGTGGTCGCGCCCACACAGTGCAGCTCGCCTCGCGCTAATGCCGGTTTCAGCATATTGCCGGCGTCCATCGCACCTTCAGATTTACCTGCGCCGACCATGGTATGAATCTCATCGATAAATACGATGGTTTGCCCTTCATCCTGTGCGAGCTCTTTCAACACCGCTTTCAGGCGCTCTTCAAATTCACCCCGGTATTTAGCCCCCGCCAATAATGCCGCCATATCCAGGCTGAGGACTTTTTTGTTCTTCAGGGAGTCGGGCACTTCGCCGTTAACGATACGCTGCGCCAGCCCTTCGACAATGGCGGTTTTACCGACACCTGGTTCACCAATCAATACCGGGTTGTTTTTAGTACGGCGCTGCAATACCTGGATGGCACGACGGATTTCGTCATCGCGACCAATCACAGGATCCAGCTTGCCGGCACGCGCACGCTCAGTCAGGTCCAGCGTGAATTTCTTCAACGCTTCGCGCTGGCCTTCGGCCTCCTGGCTATTGACAGTATCGTTGCCACGCACAGCCTTGATAGCCTGTTCGAGTACAGATTTATTCAAGCCATGCTGCTTCAGTAGTTTACCGGTCTGGCCTTTATCCTCCGCCAGCGCAAGCAAAAACATTTCGCTGGCGATATAGCTATCGCCATTTTTCTGCGCGAATTTGTCGGTGATATTCAGCAGGTTGTTCAGGTCACGCGAGATGGTGACGTCGCCACTGTTTTCACTGACCTTAGGCAATGCGTCTACTGCTTGTTGCAGGCTGGTTTTCAGGCCAGTCACCTGTGCCCCGGCGCGTGACAGCAAAGCGGAAACGCCGCTATCGTCCTGGTTCAACATGGCCAGTAACAAATGCGGTGCTTCAATCGTAGGCTGGTCGGCACCTACCGCCATGCTCTGCGCATCGGCGAGTGCCTGCTGGAATTTGGTAGTGAGCTTATCAAAACGCACGGTTAAACCCTTTCACACTAAAGTCATGCCGCATGCTGCGGCGGTATAACCCTATAATGCGGCGGGTTTTTGCATTTTCAATAGAGCCAGATCAAATTTGGAACAGTTTTGTATGTGTCGGTGAGGTTTTATTGAGTAAGCCTTACTGCTGTGTGACTGGCAACACCAGTAGCCCTTTTTCTGTACTATTCACTGCCAGCATCGCCTGGCCACGCACATCCAGCCATTGCGGATAATCGAGCTTGCCGGCTGAGTGCACAGCCAATGCTGGCAGGCCCCAGGTTTTGCCACCATCCAGTGAAGTCATGGTGAATATGTCCATCCCCTCGCCATTACGTTCCTGCCATGCCAGCCAGACTTTATCGCCTATGCTCAGCAAAGCCGGATGCCCGGCATTCTTTTTCGGGTCACCGATAGGTCGTGGCGGTGTCGTCACCCATGCCTGCCCGTCCATGCGTACCAGGCGTAACCCCGGCTTGTTACCGGCGCCGTCAAAATAGGACAGGTGATAGCCGAATCCTTCACCAACGGCCAGCGCGGCCCCGTGGTGCGGGCAACCATCGATTTTCCATCGGCCATAATTGGCACGGATGATTGCCGGCCTGGCCGTTTTGCCAGCGTCTGATCTGTTTATTTCAGCCATGGCATGGTCACGCTCGCTACCGGCGAACACGTGCCGCCACAACACGGCGACCGTGCTATCAGGTTTGCTGGTCATGGCAATGCGGCAGCATTCGCAACTGCTATCCGCCAGTTTTTTCTCGGCTGCGAAACTCTTGCCGTGATCGGTAGAGACGGCGTAATAAATAGCGGCGCCATCATAAGGCTTGCCTGCGGTCCTGGCTGCCAGCAGATCACGTTTATCTACCCAGGCCACGGTGATGGAGTCATCCGGGGCCACCTGCAGCGCATCGAACCTGTGTGTGATTTCAGCCCGGTCCTGATGCACGATGTAAGGCGTCTCGAAACTTTTACCGCCATCTACCGAGCGCGCGAACCAGATATAGCCGGCAAAAGGTTTTTTCAGTGATTCGGTCCAGCTCAGGTAGATATGACCATTGCCGGCAATTGCGATTTTAGGCCGCGCTTCGCCTTCTGCAGCGATTTTCATCGCTGTGGCATTCACCGCCACTTCTTTACTGAAACGTTTCCCGGCATCTTCACTGGATGACACCCATACTTGCCCTTTATGGGCACGCGCTTGCCATACCCGGCCTTCACTGTCAGTCGCCAGGCTGATGGCCAGCCCGGAAACCCCATGTTCCGCGTGATGTTCATGCGCGTTCACCACAGGGATTTGTCCCAAAAGACAGACAACCATCAATCCGTTCATCAGCCATTTCACCGCGTTGAATCCTTACTTAAAACCAACTAAAAAAATAATTCTTTACAAAGAGTAAAGCTGCTAAAGTTAAGGGGTTGCAAGCCGTTAAACCACTTAACCGTATGAATGACGACGACCAGTCAAATAGCAATAAATATTATATATATGCAAGCAACCTTTGATCATCTTAGCACAGCGTGGTTACAGCCTCTGGCGGCGACCATGCCCGATATGCCAGTGCTGGCGATAAACCGCCGCGCACAATGCGTGGCCGCCAACGCATTGGCAACAAAGCTGCTTGGCGACAACTCCGGCACCTTCCCCAAGGACATGCGCCAGGCACTAGTGCATGCCATCCGTGAACATCAGACCGAACTGACATTGCACACCCGCTTGAATGGCTTAAACCGTGATTTCAAATGCCGCTTACTGTATGCCAAAAGCAACAGGCGTGCGATAGGCTTGCTGCTGGAAGAGCAGGAAAACACGCTCCACCACCAGTTGCAGCACATGCAATCCATCGTGCACTCACTGATCGAGATGAGTCCCGACCTGATCTGCATCAAAGACCATGAAAATCGCTGGATGATGGCTAACCAGCGCATGCTGGATACGTTCCAGATGGATAACTTTGATTACGAGTTCCTGAACAATCTGCAAATCGCGGATACCTTGCATCCGGTGTTCCGCAACAGTTTTGAGCATCACGAACACTCTGACCAGCAAGTTTGGCAGACACGCCAGTCTTACCACAATGAAGAACGGGTGCATTTGCCGCAAGGTGGCTTCAAAACCCTGGAAGTCAACAAGACGGCTTATTACGACCAGGCAGACCAGCCCAGCCACCTGATCACCGTGGCGCGCGATGTCAGCGAGCACAAAATCATCGAAAACCAGTTGCAGAACCGCAGCGCAGTGCTGGATACGCTGATCTCCTGCGACTGGATGCTGCACTCCTCTGAGCGCTGGCAAACCGTGGCAGAGAATGTGTTGCAGCAATGCTGCCTGTCTTTCCGTTTCAGTCGCGCGGTATTGCTGCAGCATCACACCACCACAGCGCGCAAGAAAACCGAAACACGTTCCAAAGCCCTGTTCCACTGGGCGGTTAACGGGTTCCACCCGACTTACGAGCACTGGGAAAAGATTTCATTCCTGTCACCAGCACTGAAACGCTGGCATGCCCTGCTTTCCAAAGGTCAGCCGGTGATGTGCGATGCACATACCTTGCCTGAGGATGAACGTTTCCTGCTGAAATCGCATGACACCGTCAACCTGGTGATTGTACCGCTGATGATAGACAACGAGTGGTGGGGCTCGATGGTGATTGAACGTTGTTTCGATGCCGAAAACACCAGTTCACAGGAATTAGGTTCATTGATGGCAATCGGCCGTACTTTGAGCGTGGCGATTGACCGGGAACAAACCGGCAAGAGCCTGAAACTGGCGAAAATTGCCTTCGACAGCACCACCGAAGGCATCATGATCGTGAATCCTTCAGGCGAACTGGTGGGTATCAACCAGGGCTTCACGCTGATCACCGGTTTCGATGAATCGGAAGTACTGGGATTAAAACCGCAGATTTTCCGCCAGCGCCCGCGTGGCCTGTTTGGTGCACTCAAACGCCACGGCAAATGGTCTGGCGAGATCGAGAATGTGCGCAAGAATGGCGAGAGCTATACCGAGTGGATGACGATCACAGCAGTGCGTAACCACGCCAATGCGATCACCAATTATGTAGGCGTGTTCGCCGACATTACCGAGATGAAGCGCTCGCAGGTACAGCTCAACTCGCTGGTCAACCACGACCCGCTCACCGGCTTGCCTAACCGCCGCCTGATCAACCATTTGTTCACGCATGCCATCCAGCGAGCTAACCGCAACCAGCAGCAGGCTGCTGTGCTGTTTATCGACCTGGACAGGTTCAAGAATATAAACGACAGCCTGGGCCATTACACCGGCGACCAGTTATTGCTGAACGTGACCGAGCGTATCCAGGCTTCGTTGCGCGAGTCCGATATCGTTGGCCGCCTTGGTGGTGATGAATTCATCGTGTTGCTGGAAAACCTGCATAACAAGGCGGATGCAGCACATAAGGCCCAGGATATCCTGGAAACACTGAAGCGGCAGTTCATGATTGACCATCATGAGATCTATATTGGCGCAAGTATTGGTATTTCCATGTATCCGCAGGATGCCAGCGATGTAGAAGGCCTGATCAAAGCCGCTGACCTGGCGATGTACCAGGTGAAAAATAATGGCAAAAATCATTTGTCATTTTACGATGCTGCACTCAGCCGCAATGCAGTAGAGCACTTCCAGCTGGAAACAGAGCTGCGCCAGGCTTTGTCGAGAAAACAGCTGAAGATGTTCTACCAGGCGCAAATCGACCTGAATACCGGCATGATCATAGGCGCCGAAGCGCTGATTCGCTGGCAGCATCCTACCCAGGGCTTGATCCCTCCTGGCAAGTTCATTCCGCTGGCGGAAGAAACCGGCCTGATTTTAAGCATAGGTGAATGGGCGCTGCGCGAATCTGTACGCCAGGCGCACGCCTGGCACACACTGCACCCGGAATTCAAGAAGATCGCCATTAACGTTTCCGGCGTGCAGATCATGAAGAGCAAGTTTGCCGATACTGTCTACGGCATCCTGATGGAAAGTGATTGCGACCCGTCTATCATCGAGCTGGAAATCACTGAAAGTACGCTGATGCAGCATACGCAGCATGTGGTGGATACCTTCAACCAGCTGAAAAAACTCGGTATCAGCATTGCCATTGATGATTTTGGCACCGGCTACTCTTCACTGTCGCATCTCAAACGCCTGCCGTTGGACCAGATCAAGATCGACCGCAGCTTTGTCAAGGACTTGCCAGAGGACAAGGACGATGCCGCCATTACCAGCGCCATTTATGCGATGGCGACCCAGCTGGGATTCACCGTTGTAGCAGAAGGAGTAGAAACAGAAGAACAGGAAAAATTCTTACAGCGTTTGGGTTGCCAAACGGCGCAGGGTTATTTATATGCCTACCCGGTCAACTCGGACGACTTTTTGCAGTTACTAGTGTTAAATAATCAAAGAAAAATAAAACGCCATGCCTAACCACGCCTCCGATACTTTTTATATCGACATAGAACAGCTCCAGATCGGGCTGTATATCCATTTAGATCTGGGATGGATGGATCATCCATTTTCAATCAGCAATTTCAAAGTCACAGACGACGCCCAGATCGAGACTATCAAATCGCTGGGATTGAAACAACTGCGTTATGACCCGCGACGCAGCTCTAGCACGCCATTGAGAATGATCAGCGGCGACAATGTGCTTGAGTTCCCGCTGAAAAAGGCCATTGCGCCCAAACTGCAGGTGATAGACGATAGCCCGGCATTAAGCCAGGCGCAAAAAAAACAACTGGCACTCAAGCATGCGATCACCGAAAGCGAACAAAAATTCCTGAAGACCAGTTCGGATGTGTGGAACATCCAGAAAATGTCCATGGAGCATCCTGACCAGGCGTTCAGCATGGCTTCCACGGTAGTGATGGACCTGGTCGCGAGCACCCTGACCGAAGGCGATATTGCCATTCATGCCATGAACGGCCACCGTATTGGTGACCAGCATTACCAGCACGAACTGAATATCCTGGTGTTATCCATGCTGCTGGCAAAAAACCTGGATGTCAGCGATGAAGATGCCATCATTCTCGGCATGGCAGCCATTTTGCATGATATCGGCAAGCGCCAGATCAGTGACAAGATCCTGCTGAAAAAAGACGCGCTGACAGTGCGTGAAACAGCGATTTACCAGACCCATGTATTGCTGGGGCTGAACATGCTGAAAGAAGTGTCTGTTCCCAGGAAGATACTGACCATCATTGGCCAGCATCATGAATTCGCCGATGGCAGCGGTTACCCAAGAGGCTTGAATTGCGATGAGATAGACCCTTTATCGCATATCCTGATCATCGCCAACATGTACGACAACCTGTGCAATCCATCCAACCCGGCGCTGGCAAAAACGCCTTATGAAGCACTGAGTGTGATGTTTGCCCAGCAACGCCACCAGTTCGACCAGACTATTTTGCGCCGCTTTATCAAGTGCCTGGGCATCTACCCGCCCGGCAGCGTAGTGCGCCTGTCTGACCAGAGTCTGGCTACCGTGCTCTCAACCAACCCGCAACAGCCATTGCGCCCGTTTATCCAGATGCTGACTTATGATAGCGATGAGGATGGCGAGATCATTGATCTGCGGGACACCCTGGACCTGAACATTATCCAGTGCCTGAAACCTGAGCAATTGCCGGATATCATGCAGAGAATGTTGCGTCAGAAACAGCGTACCAGTTACTTTATCGACAAAGTCATCAACGCATAAACTGTCACAAAAAAGCCTGGCAAAATATTCACTATGCTTTAGTCAGCCCGTACGTTGCGCGTACGGGCTTTAATTTTTAAAAACCCGGGCAAGGACTATTAATGGTGATGCGCATGCTCATCGTGGGAAAAATCAGTCGCTTTAGTTGAAGTAGCCATGGCTTTGACAGTGACAGTCGATTTCTTGCTAGTCCCGTCCTGCGATACAAAACTGATAGGTACAGTCTCACCCTCTTTGATCTGGTGGTTCAGCTCCATCAGCATGATATGAAATCCGCCTGGTTTTAACTCGACCGGCTTGCCTGCTTTCAGTTGCAAACGCTCCAGCCTTTTCATCCTCATGATATTGCCTTGCATGGACATGGAATGAATCTCCGCCTTTCCGGCAACCGGCGAACTCACTTCCACAATATCAACATCCTGGTCAGAAACCAGTGTCATGTAAGCGCCGCCCACAGGCTGTCCTGGCATGGTTGGTTTCACCCAGGCATTGGAAATTGTTATCTCAGCATGCGCTGTCATTGCGAAGCAAGCCATATTCAAAATAACCAGCCATTTTTTTAACTTCATGGAATAACCTTTCATTTTATAAACCGCACTCTCCAAATAAACCTGTAGTCACAGAAAAACTTCATCCGTCATTTTGTAGCTACCCTGCGCAAGCCCAGGTAACTAGCTAACGCTGGAAAACAGGGGATTAACCAGCGCTCTATCATTAGCACCAGCAATAGCGATAATCCAAAAAAGGGAAGCATGAATCCAAGAGCAAGTACTATAAATATCATTGTCCATGCATAAGGCATAAGCGCCCGGCTACCTGGTGGGGCACCTAATGTACGCAATAAAGAAGTATTTTTTAACCGTTTCCACCAAAGTATCACTGCACTACCACATAGCAACATCAAGCCTGATGCAGTCAACAAGCCGAGCGCCTGGTTCAGCCATCCGAACAATTGACCTTCATGGATAGCCACGCCTAAACCAATCACACGGTCCAGCCACGGCCTGTCTGTAAAGTTTTTCCTGCTGACTATATTGCCCGCGGCATCAAAACTGATATTGACACGCAAGGGCCTGTTCTGTGCGTCGGAACGTGCTGTCCAGTTTGCAGACTTCTCGGAGGGTGGTGCAATCAGAACCGGTGGCGCCAATTGCAATGGGGTCACGGTAGCCACCAGTTTATCCAGCAAATGAAAGTCTCTTGCATGCTCTACAGTATGCACCCCCGTATTGTGACCTACATGCACTGCATGTTCACCGACAGCTACCCCACCGATTGTCCAGTCTTGCGGCGGCGGTTTCACCGCTGAGGTCTTGCCGCTTTCTATTTGTACTTGCCGGACTTCTTTTAGCAGGCCGCCCCATGATTTGGTCCACGGCAACCCGGAAACCAACAGGAACAATGTAAAAAACGATATCCAAAAACCAGTAACCCCATGAAGATCACGCCAAAATACCCTGCTGCTCTTTTGTATCCTTGGATAAACTACACCAGCGAGACCTTGCCCTGACTTGGGCCACCAAAGATACAAACCGGTGATCACCATTACAATTGCCCATGATGCGGCCAGTTCTACCAGATAAGAACCCCTTGGGCCCAGTAACAAGTTTCCATGCAGTTCGTGCATGACTCTCATCATCTTTTGATTCTCGACCGCGATGTCAAGAATGCGCAAAGTCTGCGGATGCACATATACACGTGAGATAACAGACTCTTTTTTAACGAGCACTCGCACAGCTGATTGCGGGGTTAGCGGTAATTCATAGGCTTGTAATACAGCACCGGGTACAGCTTTTAATGCCACTTCTACCTGTTGATGCACAGGTGCAGCAGGCCCTGTGAGCACCAGATGTTCATAAGGTGCATCCAAAGCAGCTTCCACCTGAGGTTTAAATAAATATATGCCGCCTGTCACAGATAGCAACAAGATGAAAGGAATACAAAATAAGCCGGCATAAAAATGCCAGCGCCAGACAATTTGATGAGCAGGCCAGCGACGTAACTTCATGTATTTATCCAATCTGTGTCGTTGTACTAGTAATCAAACCTGACCTGCACATAGCCGGTACGCTGCGGATAGGGATGGAAAATATAAGCTTTATAGTTATTCAAATTGTCCACTCCCAGCGAGGCTGTCCAACGTTTGGCAAACTTGTAATTGGCTTTCACATCCATAATAAAAAACTTGCTGGCGCCACCGAACACATCCGGATTGCTATCACTGTTGTCCAGGTAAAAATACTGCCTACCACTGTAACGAGCCGCTAAGCTGTAAGTGATATTATTTCCCTGATGATAAGTAGCAACGCCTTTGATCATTGACCTGGGAATACGTAACGGCTTATTACCTTCAAACTCAGGGTTAGTATCATTTTTTACAATTTCGGCGTGAGTAAAGGTTGCACTGCCCATTAAATCCAGACCATGCACAAAAACATCCTGCCACTCACTCGCCAGCTCCAGACCGTAAGTACGTACATGGTCGATATTCTGGATAAAGGTACAGCCAGCAGCTCCTGATGTACAAGTGCCGGACCCGAATGGAACCGGATTACCATTGGTTGTGGTTTGTGAAACGAGGGCGTCATATTTATTTTCATGGAAGAAACTTGCACGCAGCAGACCGGTACTGAACCTGCGCTCGGCAGTGAGCTCACTTGAAATCACTTCCTCCGGTTTCAAATCCGGATTATTTTGTACCAGCGTCGTTCCTGTTGTAATTTGCTGATACAGCTCACTTACCGTAGGAAAACGGAATGCCTGACCAAATGCAGCCCGGAAACCCCACTCTGGCACGGGTTCAAAGCTGATGGAAATTTTAGGCGAGAATTTGTTCTCATTTTTATCGGCATAGCTGCTGGCCTGTAAACCTGCGCCGGTAGTAGTTTGATTAAACCCGTCAGTGGCCTGCCAAGACTCGAACCGCCCGCCAAACGTCACTGCCCATGCCGGGTTCAACTGCCATTTATCCTGAGCATAAACCGCTTGCGTCTGTGTCTGGCCGCGTGAACTGGCGAATAAAGAACCTTTGTGGCCTGCAGACCAATCGGCGGTGGTATTGGTATCACTTCTCAACGTATATTGATCTATATGATAGCCAATATCAATTTCGTGCCTGTCGCCATTACCATCCGTTGGCCGAAATGTGCCTCTTGCATCGAATACGGTCCAGCCGGTGCCGTTCATATCTACTACACGACCGCTACGGTTAATGTAAGGATTTCCGGCAGTTGTGGTACCCGTCGCTGGTGAATTAGCACTGCTGTTTTTATCTCTTTGATAATCGTAATCAGACAGCGTCAGGTTCCAGTCAAAAAAACCTTTGGTATTACTTTTCAAATCAATTGCTTGCATCACATGAAAAGACTCTACCCTTGCCGGACTAAACCCCGAAATATCGTAACGTTGACCGTTAAAGTTCACACGACCGTTATACACCGGGTTACCGGCAGCATCCCTGACATAGCTATCCACATCAGTACGGCTGTCTAAATCCCATAATCCTAAAGTATAAGTAGCGCGTACTGCCGGGCTGATGTCATAAGCAGCTTTGAGTTTGACATTCAACTGTTCTGTATGGTCTATACCTGTAGCACCAAAGGTCACCCTGTTCTGGTTTCTTTCATTCCTGTCCTGATAAGCCCCAGTGACAACCGGTGCGCCTCCTGGTGCTGTTGATGATCGCAGCGCATTGGCAAACTGCATAGGCTGGCTCTCGTTTTCCAAACGGTCCACGCCCAGCCAAAAACTGAAGTCGTTGACTTTATCGCCCACTGAAGCGGTCTCATGATTTCCCTTAAAGGTCTTGTCAGTACCGTACAGTTTGAAACTCTGTGCAAACGCTTGCGCTGTCGCATGTGCTTCAAACTTGTTTGGCATGCGCGTGTTCATGCTCACAACCCCACCGAAAGAATTACCGGCATACAAGGCCGAAAACGGGCCATATAAAATACTTACACTCTCAATTTCTTCGGGGCTGACCATACCCCAGCGTGGCGGAAAACTGAAAGAATTGCCAAGCAGGTTAGATAGCAAAATACCATCCGCATAAACCATGGTTTGAGCGCTGGATAGCGTCCCGGTTGTACGCGTAGCTAACGGCCCGTTACGGTCACCGATATAGCGCTCACGCACCTGGAAACTAGGTAGGTATTTAAGCGTTTGTTGCGACGTCGTTGCATTGACTGATTCCTGGATCTGCTTTTTGGAATATGTTTCTACAGTGGCAGGGTGTTTAAGAATCCTGCTGTCTACAGTGCCTGTGACATTGATATCATCCAGTTCCATGGCTTCATTATGGTCGGCATAAGCTGACAATGGCAGCATTGCCAGGACGCTAAATACCTGTGCAAGACTGGTAACGACTGACGACATCGTCAATCTGGGTTTTGTGTGATTCATTGTGGATCTTTCCCTCATTCTTATCATCATGCCACTCACTCCGTCAGCCAGATGCTGACCAGCGGAGCGAGTATCTTGCGCTCAGGCAGCAAACACCTGCGGCACTGATTCGTCCGGCTGCCAGCGAAGCAGCGATCCGATATCGCAATGAAAGTAAGCGCATAACTTATCTAGGTGCTCGGTACATGCGTTATAGGCAGGATTTTTGACGATGCGGTGCAAGGTCATGCGGCTGATACCGGTGGCATCAGCGATTTCTTTGAGGGTGATGTGACGTTTCCACTCCACCTGTTTGGCAAATATCATTGCCTGTAGATTGATGACGATCATGGATGGCTCCTCTATGCCTGCGAAACAGGCATGACTCTTAATCCGGCCGGAACACGGTCGGGACTATATTGAGTGTGGAGTCAGTGGAGGTGCGCGCGAGGGATGCGCGGTGGGGTAAAAGCTGGAAACTACAGGCGGCTGATATTCGCTTAGCGCGATCCCGGCCTGGGTTTGCTGGAACAGGATGTAAGCAGGGTTATGTGACGGCATCATCACTTGATCCAAAGCCATGCTACAGAACGGGCAGTGATCAAGGTGGTGGCTGATGGAAACCGGTTTTTGCGAAGGCTTGTAATCGATCAGGGTGGACAGCTGTTTGCCCTGGGTGGTCATCACCTGCACCAGCAATTTGCTGCTTTGGGTAGAACAGATCTGCCCGATGAAATTCTTGCCTTGCTGCATGGGGAAAGCCAGGCTAAGGGTAGGCACAAGGCTGACCAGCAGCATGGCCATGATGGCCAGCCGAGCTATCCAGCGCTGTGTTCCTGAGTCGTGCATCCAGCCATTCTAGCGGGAATCACGTAGAATAGGCAATCTTTGTAATTGTTCAGGAATGTTTCATGGCCGCTTCCAGCTTGCTTGCCCTATTGGATGACATCACCACCATGCTGGATGACGTCTCGGTGATGAGCCAGGTGGCAGCTAAAAAAACCGCTGGTGTGCTGGGTGACGACCTGGCGCTGAACGCGCAGCAGGTGACAGGCATCGCGGCCAAAAGAGAGTTGCCTGTGGTATGGGCAGTCGCCCGTGGGTCGTTTGTTAACAAGCTTATCCTGGTGCCGGCGGCCCTGCTGATCAGTGCTTTTATTCCGTGGCTGATCCTGCCGTTGCTGATGCTGGGCGGTGCTTTCCTGTGTTATGAAGGCTTTGAAAAAATCTGGCACAAACTGCATAGCAAGAGCGAGGACTCGTCGGATAAAGAAGCCGTGCACGCAGCGATGCAGAACACTGAAACCGACCTGGTAGCGCTGGAAAAAGAGAAGATCAAGGGCGCAGTGCGTACCGACTTTATCCTGTCGGCCGAGATTATTGTGATTTCACTGGGCGTGGTGGCTGACGCGGTATTGAGCCAGCGTATCATGGTCCTTTCCATTATTGCGGTACTCATGACCATAGGTGTGTATGGCCTGGTGGCGCTGATCGTGAAGATGGATGATATCGGGCTATGGCTGATGCAACGCCAGGGGCAAAGCCTGCTGGCACAAGCCACTCGCAAATCCGGCTGGGGGCTGGTCTGGGTTGTGCCTTACCTGATGCGCCTGCTGAGTATTTTAGGCACGGCAGCGATGTTCCTGGTAGGGGGCGGCATCATTGCGCATGGCATTCACCCGCTGCACGCGTTGCTTGAGCAGTTTCCGCAGTGGTCGCTATTGTTCAACGCAGCGATTGGCGTGGCGGTCGGTGCAGTGTGTTACGCCATCATTCACCCGTTGCTGTCATTTATCAGGAAAGACTAGTTTTTTTCTAACCCCTTGTTAGAATGCATGAACAAGGGGGCTGCATGATACTTTCACGCAAAGTGTTGGTTATTGCTTTATCGGTGCTTATCATCTGCGTGGTGGCTGCCATGTACATGACCACGGGAACGTCGCTGTGGCTGCACAATGTGCACTGGTTTTCTACCAATGCCGCCTGTCTGCTACTGGCAGTACTTGGCTATTCTCGCGCAAATCCTGCCCATAAACCCTGCAAGCGCTGGTTTGTCATCGGCGCATTCGCCTACTTTACCGGCGGGCTGTTATGGGTGTTTGGATTACTGACCAAGCAACAAGACTTCCCTTCACAATCCGATATTTTCTATCCTATGATGGGGCCATGCCTGATCATTGCTTTTATCATCGCCTTGCGCAGCCAGCTGTCTCACTCCAAAAGCTGGGCGTTTATCATTGATGCGCTGTCATTCAGCGTCGCTATCCTCGGTTATATCCTGATTTCGTATTTGCCTGAATCGGCGGAAGTGACACCCTTGCAACTGGCTGTGCTGACGGCTTACCCAGTCAGCATGTTAAGTGCTGCGCTAGTCTCTTTACTATTGATCCCGTATTTGCGGCCGGTTTGCATGGCACCTTGGCTGTTGCTGAGTGCCGGGTTGGCGCTGGACGGCGCATGCTGGATGCAATGGAACCTGAACGCACTCAATGACAGTCCGCAAACCAGTTTGTGGGTGAACTATGGCTTTTCAATCGCCGACCTGCTGATAGGCGCCGGCCTTTACGGCTGGCAGGTACGTATTTCCAGGAACAGCAATTATCACCGTCAATGTCGGCGCCTGCGCAGCCTGGTACCAGTCATTGCAGTCATATTCAGTATCAGCACATTAATGCTGATCTGGTGGCAAAGCGGACCACACCCTTATGCCTATCATATCGCCACTGCCTCGTTGATCTGCATCCTGGTGTTTTCTGCGGTCAGGCAGAGCATACTGTTAAGGGAAAGCGATCGTCTGTTACGCGCTGAAAAACGCTTGGCAGAAAAAGAGCTGGAATACCATCAGCTGTCCCGCAGCGATCCGCTTACACAATTACCCAACCGGCTGACCATGCTGAACCTGCTTGAACATGCAGTGATCAGCGCAGCCAGCGACAGCGGCATGGTGGCTTTGCTGATGATCGATTTGAAACATTTCCAGAGTATCAACGACAGTTTTGGCCACCGCACCGGTGATCTCTTTTTGCTCGAAATCTCGCAACGCTTGCAATACATCACCCACGAACACGGCGAACTGGGGCGTGTGCATGGTGACAAGTTCGCCTTGATTGCCACCCGCTATAAAACCGATGCCGAACTGATGCACCTGGCGCGCAACCTGTGCAAGATAGTTCACAAGCCGGTAGTTATAGAGAATCATGAGTTGATCCTGGATGCCTGTATCGGCATCAGCCTGTATCCACGCGATGCCAGCAACGCGGAACAGCTGGTGCGCAACGCCAACACTGCGCTTGCACATGCCAAGCGCTCCACACAGCACCTGTTTTTATTCTACAGCGAAGACCAGACCAGGCTGGCGCAAAACCGCTTCCGGCTGGATGTGCAACTGCGCAAGGCCATCAAGAAACAGGAGTTCTTCCTGCAGTTCCAGCCTATTTTCCGGCTGGAATCGGAAGCACAACCACAATTGGCCAATATCGAGGCATTGGTGCGCTGGCGCAACCACAAAGGGGAAGTGATCTCGCCGGTTGAATTTATCCCTTATGCAGAACAATCAGGACTGATACTGCCATTGGGAGAATGGGTGATCGCCGAAGCCTTCAGTCATTTATCGGCACTGATGCAAAAACACAGCCCAGCTGTCGGGCTTTCAATCAACATCTCTCCGCGCCAGTTCCGAGATCACCATCTGCCCATACGCATTGCCGAGCAATTAAAACGATACGCTATTCCACCGCAGCTGATTACACTGGAGATCACTGAAAGCGCAGTGTTTGAACATGAAGAGCAGGCGCTGGATATCCTGAATCAACTGAAAGCGCTGGGTGTGCGTGTATCGCTGGATGATTTTGGCGTGGGCAATTCATCCCTGTTCAAACTCAAGAAACTACCGATTGACGAACTCAAAATAGACCGCGCGTTTATGGTCGATGTGCCAGATAGCAGTGCTGACAGCGAAATTGTCAGCACTATCATTAAAACAGCAAATATTCTGGGGATAGCTGTCGTGGTTGAAGGTATAGAAACCGAGGCACAGCTCGACTTTTTACGCCAGCTGGGATGTTGTGATTACCTGCAAGGCTTCCTGCTGGGCAGACCCATGCCCATCGAAGATATCCATGCATTAATTGCCACACAACCAGCCTAAAACAGGATATTTAACGTTACGGTGATCTCGCTGTCGACTTCGGCTTTCAGTTGCTTGCGCACATCGGCTTTCACGAACAAGGCATACCGCTGATCATCAAATACAGGAAAGATGGAAGTTTCCCATTGCGCAACCTGTTCTACCGCTGAGGCCTGTGCCGACACCTGCACCCTGACCGCACCCCAGCCACGGCGCTTGGTTTGATGATATTGCCGAAGCGTATGCACCTCTTCTGACATGGCAGCGGGCAGGCTGATGTAATACCAGGTACTTTTACTGCCCTGCCAGCGCTTGATCACATCGGTAAATGTATAAACCAGCCCTTCCATACGCATCTGCTTTCGCCGCGTGAATCCGGCAAATCATTACCCGGCAGGGTTCTTGAAACTGTCCAGTACCAATATGCCCACACCGACACAGATGGCGCTGTCTGCCACATTGAATGCCGGCCAGGCCCATTGCTCGTAGTAAAACAGCAAAAAGTCCACTACATAACCCAGAGTCAACCGGTCATATAAATTACCCAATGCTCCGCCCAGCACCAGCGCAATACCCACACAGAATAATGTTTTCTGCTGATGCCTGACCAGGAGGTAGGCCATCACGACGGATGCCAGCGTAGACACCGCGGTGAAAAAACCATGCTGCCAGCCGCCGGCATCCGCCAGGAAACTGAATGCCGCGCCGGTATTGTGGTATCGCACCAAGTCAAAAAAGCTGGTCACCGGCACATGCTCGCCATAAACAAATGCCTGCTGGATCAGGTGCTTGGTGTACAGATCGAGCACGATCACGATCGCGCTCAATACAAACCACGGCATTGCCGACCTTACATTGCGCATATAGGCATTACGCATACTTGCGTGCTTCGCCACTACCAAACAGGTTGCTTACGCAACGGCCACAAATGCTCGGATGCGCAGCATCGCTACCTACATCGGCACGGTAATGCCAGCAACGGTCGCATTTCTGGTAAGCACTAGGTTTGACCAGGATTTTTTGCGCGGCAGTATCAGCCACTTTGTAAGTCTTCGCGGCAGAAGTGATGGTGACAAAGCGCAAATCATCCTCCAGGCTATTCAGCGCTTCGAATGCATTACCAGCCACATGGAATTCCAGTTCTGCTTGCAGAGAGGAACCCACCTTGCCTTCACCTCGCAAGAGCTCGATTTCCTTTGCCGCCTGGCTACGCAAATCGATAATCGACTGCCAGTTTTGCAATTGCGTATCGCTCAAACCATGCGCGGGCAAGCCATACCATTCTTCTTCAAAGACAGTCGCGACCTGATCCAGGCCTAATGTCTGCCAGATTTCATCTGCAGTAAAACTCAGGATAGGCGCCATCAAGCGCATCAGCGCGTGTGTGATGTGATACAGTGCACTTTGCGCGGCACGGCGCGCATGCGAAGTTTCGCCGCTGGTATACAAACGGTCTTTCAGGATATCCAGGTAGAAACCACCCAAGTCCTCGGAGCAGAAACCCACGAATTTCTGCACCGCCAGGTGGAATTCGTATTTATCGTAATCCGCCAGAATGCCTGCCTGTAATTGCTCGGTCAGGTGCAAGGCATAACGGTCGATTTCCAGCCATTGCTCAATTGGCAACAAGTCTTTTTTGGCATCAAAATCCGCCAGGTTGGAAAGCAGGAAACGCAAGGTATTTCGGATACGGCGATAGCCATCGGCAACGCGTTTGAGGATCTCATCACTGATGGTCAGTTCACCGGAATAATCGGTGGAAGCCACCCACAAACGCAGGATATCTGCGCCGTAAGTATCCATCACTTTTTGCGGCGCGACCACGTTGCCTTTGGACTTGCTCATTTTATGGCCGGCACCATCCACCACAAAACCATGCGTCAGCAAGGCGTTGTAAGGCGCATGCCCATCAATTGCGCAACCGGTCAGCAAGCTGGACTGGAACCAGCCACGATGCTGATCAGACCCTTCCAGGTATAGATCAGCGACCGGCTTGCCTGCGGCAGCACGTGATTGTGCCTCTGCTGCCAGTGTCGGATGCTCTGCCGAACGGATCACGGCGTAATGCGTGGCACCAGAATCAAACCAGACATCCAGCGTATCGGTGACTTTTTTGTACTGCTCTGCATTTTCCGGCGCATGCTGGTTCAGGAAAGCAGCGCCATCCAGGCTGAACCATGCTTCTATGCCCTGCTGCTCAACCTGTTTGCAGACGGTTTCAAGCAGATTCAACGTATCAGGATGTGGCGCGCCGGTTTCCTTATGCACAAAGAATGGCATGGGTACGCCCCAGTTTCGTTGGCGTGAAACGCACCAGTCCGGACGGTTCCTGATCATCGCCTCCAGCCTTGCGCGGCCCCAGCTCGGGAAAAACTCGGTCGCATCCACTGCTGTATTGGCCTGCTCGCGTAAGGCTTTGCCATCCGTGCCAATAGAATTCATACCGATGAACCACTGGTGCGTCGCCAATTGCATCAGTGGCGTTTTGTGTCGCCAGCAATGCGGGAAACTATGATTCAGGCGTGCAGATGCGAACAGCACTTCGTTTTCCTGCAGTTTCGCCAGGATGACTTTATTGGCTTCCTGGCGACTTAAACCACGGATCTCGGCCAGTTCTACCAGCTCGCTGGTAAAGAATTTGCCATCACCACCGATCAGCACGCGCGGTTTCTCGTTAGGGAAGTTGGCGCGCATCACCAGCCAGTCATCGTTACCGTGGGCAGCAGCCGTATGCACCAGGCCGGTACCGGCATCGGTAGTGACGTGATCACCGGTGATCACCGGCACCTGGCGGTTATCGAATGGGTGTTGCAACAGCAGGCCGCGCAAGGCATCGCCTTTGGCAATGCCAGACAGACTGCAAACCGTAACTCCATATCTTTGCAATAATGGCGGAACCGAGATATTTTTAACTTCTTCTGCGGTTGGCTCAGGATAGCTGACAGAGTCAAGCACTGGAGCCAGAGCTGTTGCCAAAATAAAGTTACCTTTATCTGTGCTGTATAACCCATACTCCAGCTCGGCATTCACACTTACCGCCTGGTTGGCAGGCAGCGTCCATGGTGTAGTGGTCCAGATCACGGCATATGCATCGCCATTCACCGTAACATCAAATGCCTTGCCCAAAGCCGCGTTATCCACGACCTTGAAACCGACATCGATCGCCGGTGAATTCACATCTTCGTATTCCACTTCAGCTTCTGCTAACGCTGAACCACAGTCCACACACCAGTGCACCGGCTTGGAGCCTTGGTATAAATAGCCATTCTTATAGATATCACCAAGCGCGCGCATGATATCGGCTTCAGTGTTAAAAGCCATGGTCAGGTAGGGATGATCCCAGTCACCAAACACGCCCAGGCGGATAAAGTCTTTTTTCTGCTTCTCCACCTGCTCGGCAGCATAGGTGCGGCACAGTTCGCGAAATTTGGCCGGATCTATATTCTTGCCATGGGTTTTTTCAACGACCAGCTCAATCGGCAGGCCGTGGCAATCCCAGCCCGGCACGTAGGGTGCGTCAAAACCACTCATGGTTTTGGCTTTGATAATGATGTCTTTTAGGATCTTATTTACCGCGTGACCGATATGGATGTCACCGTTGGCGTACGGCGGGCCATCATGCAAAATGAATTTTTTCGCACCCTGGCGCTTGCTGCGGATGCGCTCATACACCTTACGCTGCTGCCAGCTGTTGAGCCAGGCCGGTTCACGTTTGGCAAGATCACCGCGCATCGGGAAGCTGGTCTCAGGTAAATTCAGTTTGTATTTAGAATCTTTATTTTGGTCAGTCATTTAAAAATCTCAATATTGCATGCCCGCATATGCGGTGCCGGCATCCTGTTTCTTGTTACTTCACAGCCCCGGACAGGAAGTAATGTTTTGCGTGTACCACATCTGCTGCAATCTGTGCTGTCAGTGCATCCAGCCCGGCAAACTTCATCTCATCCCGCAATTTGTGCAGAAATTCCACGTGTACATGCTGGTCATATAAATCACCATTAAAATCAAACACATGTACTTCAAGCTTGAGTTTGGGGATGCCTTCCAGGGTGGGCCGTACGCCCAGATTGGCAACTGCCGGTAAATTGTTCAATTTTACCGCATAAACCCCGGTCAGTGCAGGCCGTTCGTGGCGCATGTGTACATTGGCAGTCGGAAAGCCTAACTGCCTGCCAAGCTTGGCGCCATGCACCACTTTACCGCTGATGCTGTAAGTGCGTCCAAGCAAAGTATGCGCTTTTGCGAAATCGCCTGCTGCCAGCGCATTACGCACCAGCGTGCTGGATACCCGCTCACCATCAAATTGCACTTCCGGCAACGGAATGACATTGAAGCCGTGATCAATCAGGGTTTGCACACTGCCGGCCCGTTTGGCGCCAAAACAGAAATCCTCACCCACCATGACTACATTGGCATTGAGCTGCTGCTGCAATGTCTGCATGAAAGTGGCCGGACTTTGCGCGGCAAATGCATGGCTGAAACGTTGCACATACACACGCTGCACACCAAATTCGGCAAAGTACTCCAGTTTTTCGCGCATGGAAGCCAGCCGCGCCGGCGCATTCTGCGGCACAAAGAATTCGCGTGGGTGTGGCTCAAAGGTCATCACCGCCGGCACGATCTTGTAGGTATGTGCATAGGCGATCAACTGGCGCAGCAAGGCCTGGTGGCCCAGATGGATACCATCGAAATTACCGATAGCGATGGCCTGCGGCGAAGAAGAAGGCGGAATATGGCGGAAAATCTGCATTATTTAGCCACCCGTTTCATAAAATCCCTGGGGCGGAAGCCAAGTAGCCCCAGCATCGCAAAATAGACCAGCATGCCCAGCACCACCACACCTGCCAGATGCAACAGCCTTGGCAACGCAGGCATGCTCAGCCAGTCACCAGCCGAGGTGGCGACAAGATGCAGCGATACAGCCATGACAGTGACAGCCACCAGCAATTTACCAAGAAATAGCAACCAGCCTTTATTAGGCACAAAAGCTCCTGACCTTTGCAGCGTGATCCATAATAAAGTCGCGTTCAAACAGGCACCCAGCCCCACTGCCAGCGCCAATCCTGCATGCTGCAATGGCGTGAAGTACAGAAATAGCACATTCAAGATTTGCGTCATGACCAATGTGAAGATTGCGATTTTCACTGGTGTTTTGACGTTCTGCCGGGCATAAAAACCAGGCGCCAGCACTTTCACCATGATCAGTCCGAGCAGGCTCAAGCTATATGCGATCAATGCACGCTCGGTTTGCATCACATCCAGCGGAGTGAACTTTCCGTAGTAAAACAGGCTGGCCACCAGCGGTTTGGAAAGCACTGCCATTGCTACTGCGGCTGGGATCGCCAGCATAAAGGTCAGGCGCAGGCCCCAATCGAGCAACTGTGAGAACTCTTCTGCCGATTTATCAACATGTGCTTTGGATAAACTCGGCAACAAAATAGTCCCCAGTGCAACACCGAGCACACCAGTCGGGAACTCCATCAGGCGGTCTGCATAATATAGCCACGACACACTGCCGGTCGGCATAAATGAAGCAAATACATTGTTCAGCACGATTGAAATCTGCGCGACCGACACGCCAAAAATGGCCGGCCCCATCAACTTCAGGATACGGCGGACGCCTTCATCCTGCAGGTTAAGCGCGTAACGCGGCACCATACCGATCTTTTGCAGGGAAGGCAGCTGGTAAAGTAACTGGATGATGCCCCCGACAAATACCGCCCATGCCAGTACATAGACGGAGTTATTAAAGTGCGGTGCCACAAACAAGGCGGCGGTGATAAAGCTCAGGTTCAGCCATACCGGCGTGAATGCGGGCACCTGGAATTTGCTGTGTGCATTCAGCACGCCACCCGCCATGGAGACCAGGGAGATAAACAGGATATAAGGAAACGTTATGCGCAGCAGATCGGTAGTCAGTGCGAATTTTTCCGGGTCACCAGCGAAGCCCGGTGAAGTCAGATGCACGATCAATGGTGCCGCCAGCATACCAAGGATGGTGATGCCGACAAGGAACAAGCCGAGCAAGCTGGAGACATGGTTGATCAGCGCCTTGGTGGCTTCCGGTGTGCGCTGCTTGCGGTATTCGGAAAGAATAGGCACGAATGCCTGGCTGAAAGCGCCCTCGCCTGAAATGCGGCGCAACAGATTGGGGATTTTAAACGCGACAAAAAAAGCATCGGTTGCCATGCCTGCGCCAAAAATGCGGGCAATCAGCGTATCCCTTACAAACCCCAGCAGGCGCGAGATAAACGTCATGCCACCCACGGTGGCCAAAGCTTTGAGCAAGTTCATATGAGGTATTCAGGCTTCCGGCAGTCTGCTAAAAAAACGCATCAGGCGGGCAATATTTGCTTTATTATTCCACCTGCAATTTTTAATCTTCCAGAACAATTGTTCTTGAGTCGGGCGATTTTACCACGCGCCTATTTCGAATCCGCAGAAATATGATTTTCGCCTTGCAAAAACAGAGCAAAAACAGTATTATGCACGGTTTCGTATTACACCCCTTTTGAAAAGTTACAGGATAAACGAATATGGCAAATACCGCACAAGCACGCAAACGCGCGCGCCAATCCGTAAAAGTGAACGCGCACAATGCTGCGTTGCGTTCGACTTTGCGTACTGCGATCAAAAAAGTAATCAAGGCAATTCAAACTGGTGACAAGGCTGCTGCAGTTGCGTCTTACCAGGAAAACGTGAGCGTGATTGACCGTATCGCTGACAAAAAAATCATTCACAAGAACAAAGCTGCCCGTCATAAGAGCCGTTTGACAGCTGCGATCAAAGCATTGTCAGGTGACGCACCTGTAACTTTGGCTTCTGTGAAAAAAGCAGTTGCTCCTAAAGCAGCTCCGAAAAAAGCTGCTGCTAAAGCCGAAGCCGCTCCAGCCAAAAAAGCTGCTGCCAAGCCTCGCGCGAAAAAAGCTGCTGAATAATTTCAGTAGGGGTGCTTACTAAAGAGCCGGACAGATGTCCGGCTTTTTTATTGTCTGCTAGGCGGCTAATTCCTGAGACTGATCTGAATATGCTGAAGAATGCCTACTATCAAAGAATCCGCCAAATCTCTTGGCAAAAAAACCAGGTTATCAAGCCGTTCAAAATCCAAAGCTGTGGATTTTATATATTCAAGAATCTGAGTAAAACGCTCATTACTTACTCGATTAAGTTCAATAGCAATTATTGAACGTCCTTCTACATACTCAAAACCTGGTGTATTTAATACAAAATCAAATATATTATTTTTGGTGTTTAATCGACTCATGACACGACTCCATAATTAAAGAAGCGTCAACTTTAAAAGACCCCATCTGTGCTTGAATAATTACAGATAAAAAAAATCTCGACTTTTCAGCCGAGATTTCTAAATACCTAATTCTTAAGTGTTACTCACCTATATGCAATTCGCTACGCGCAACTTTGGCGGCATTCAACACACTTTGCGTATCGTCACCGATCACAGTGAAATGGCCCATCTTGCGGCCTTTTCGTGGCTCATGTTTGCCGTACAAATGCATTTTAAGGTTGCCATGCGCAAATGCCTTATTCCAGACTGGCTCTTGCTGACTGCCACTGTAAAACCAGCTATCGCCCAGGATATTGACCATCACTGCGTTGCTATGCAATTTGGGGCTGCCCAGAGCCTGGCCGGTGATCACGCGTACTTGCTGTTCAAACTGGTTGGTCACGCAGGCATCCAGCGTGTAGTGGCCAGAGTTATGTGGCCGTGGTGCAATTTCGTTAATCAGTAACTGGTTGCCGACCACAAAAAACTCCACACCCAGCACGCCTACATAATTAAGCTTGGCTGCCAGTTTTTTTGCCAGCTCCTGTGCATTAGCCTTGATCACTTCAGAGCAGCGTGCAGGGGCAATGCTGACATCAAGGATACCATTGAGATGGCTGTTTTCAGCGGTAGGGAATGCAGCGATATTGCCATGCACATCACGCGCCAGAACGACTGACACTTCCAGATCCAGCGTGAGCATTTTTTCCAGCACGCAGGTTTCCTGTTTGAAATCCTGGAAAGCGGTCTTGGCTTCGGCCTGGTTGGCTACCCGCGCCTGACCTTTACCATCATAGCCAAACCGTGCCACTTTAAGCACGGCAGGATACATATCCCCATCTTCCGGCAAATCACTGGCACTATGGATTGCCACAAACGGGCCTACCGGCAAACCGGCTTCCTTGAAGAAAGTTTTTTCCTTGATCCTGTGCTGGGCAATCGCTACCGCAGCTGCACTTGGGTGGACGATGGTGCTATTAGCCAGTGTTGCCAGCGTTTCGGCCGGCACGTTTTCAAATTCAGTTGAAATGGCCGCGCAGGTTTCTGCCATGGTTTTCAAAGCAGCAGCATCGTCATAAGCCGCACATAAATGCACATCGGCAATCATGCCCGCCGGGCTGTTTTTGTCCGGATCCAGCACCGTGACCTTATAACCCATCTCGTGCGCGGCAATGACGAAGAAACGGCCCAACTGGCCGCCGCCCAGCATACCTAACATGGCCGGTGGCTGGATCACGGGTTTATTAATACTTGCTTGTGAACTCATCGAAGATCCCCATCACACCATGGCAGAAACTAATCTCTTAAGGAGTCTGCGCCAGGTGCCTTTTGAATAAATCTAAATTAAGGCTGCTCGGACAAAGTCATGGCATGCACTTTATCCGCCTGTTTCTGACGGAAGTCCTTCAGCTTTTCAGCCAGCGCGGCATCCTGGTTGGCTAATACGGAGACAGCAAACAAACCGGCATTGGCAGCCCCGGCATCGCCAATCGCAAACGTCGCCACCGGGATACCTTTAGGCATCTGCACGATAGACAACAGTGAGTCCTGGCCTTGCAGGTGTTTGGATGGCACAGGCACACCCAGTACCGGCAATGTGGTTTTGGCGGCGACCATGCCAGGCAAATGCGCAGCACCGCCAGCACCGGCGATGATCACCTGGAAACCGTTAGCGGCAGCCGACTCGGCAAACTGGAACATCAAGTCCGGCGTCCGGTGTGCAGATACCACGCGCGCCTCATAAGCCACGCCAAAATCCGCCAGCATTTGCGCGGCATTTTTCATTACAGGCCAGTCGCTGTCAGAACCCATAATAATGGCTACCAGTGGTTTACTCATATTGCAGAACCCTTTTAGTTAACTTATTCAGTGCAAAACTATCATGTTTTATGTAGTGATGACCGTATCACGTCATCACCGTCTTTTATAACAACACCAGATTGTCTCTATGGATCAACTCTTTTTCTTCCACATAGCCAAGTATGTTCTTGATCTCGCTGCTGGGCTTGCGCATAATACGGCGCACTTCATTGGCATGGTAATTCACGATACCACGCGCCCATTCCTTGCCGGCGACATCTACACAGGCGACCACATCGCCGCGTTCGAACTGGCCGATGACTTCCACCACGCCGATAGGCAACAGGCTTTTGCCATCTTTACATAATACGCTGACTGCACCTTCATCCAGCACCAGCTTTCCACCCAGGCGCAAATGATCTGCCAGCCATTGTTTTTTGGCGATGATTTTCATCTTGCCGGCTTGCAGATGCGTACCTATGGCCTCGCCCTGGCTCAAGCGCAACAATACTTCAGGCTCACGCCCGGAGGCGATCACCGTATGTGCGCCGCTATTGGCGGCACGCTTGGCCGCCAGTATCTTGGTGAGCATGCCGCCAGTGCCGACCGCGCTGCCTGCCCCGCCTGCCATTGCTTCCAGTGCCGGGTTTCCTGCCATTTCAGCATGCACGAATACAGCGGAGGGATCTTTACGTGGATCAGCAGAATATAGGCCTTGCTGGTCAGTCAGGATGATGAGCGCATCGGCTTCGATCAGGTTGGCTACCAGTGCACCGAGCGTGTCGTTATCGCCAAAGCGGATTTCTTCGGTCACCACCGTATCATTTTCATTGATGATGGGGATCACATTCAAATCGAGCAGCGTGCGCAATGTAGTGCGTGCATTCAGGTAGCGCTTGCGGTCAGCCAGGTCTTCATGGGTTAACAGCAATTGCGCTGTATGCAACCCATGCTGTGCAAAGCATTGCTCGTACATTTGCACCAGCCCCATCTGCCCTACTGCAGCCGCGGCTTGCAACTCATTGATTTCCACCGGGCGCTTTTTCCAGCCCAGGCGTTGCATGCCTTCGGCGACGGCGCCACTGGAGACCAGCACCACCTGCTTGCCCTGCTTGACCAGTGCACTGATCTGTTCGGCCCAGGCCGCAATGGCTTGTTTATCCAGCCCCTGGCCATTATTAGTGACCAGGCTGGAACCTACCTTCACAATCAGGGTTTTGCTATCTTGAATGAGGGAGACACCCATAGCGGAATTTTTTTATTATCTTTTATTTATTCGACAACCGGCTGTGCTGGAGCCTGTGGTTGTGCTGCTTCAGCTTCACGCTGCACCCTGGCCTGGTCGATATGATCCATGATGGCATAGGTCAGCTCTTTGCACCCCAGCCCGCTGATGGCCGAGATCGCGAACACCGGGCCGCTCCAGCCATAAGCCTTGATAAACTCGGCCACTTTGGCGGCGCTGTCCGGCAGCATGTCAATTTTATTCAATACCAGCCAGCGCGGTTTGTCGTAGAGCTCCTGGTCGTATTTTTTCAGCTCGTTGACGATGGCCTTTGCTTCCTGCACCGGATCCACCATTTCATCGAATGGCGCAATATCCACCAGGTGCAGCAACAGCGAGGTACGTTGCAGATGGCGCAGGAACTGGTGACCCAGGCCGGCACCTTCAGCGGCGCCTTCGATCAGGCCGGGCACATCGGCAATCACAAAACTGCGGTTGCTATCTACGCGCACTACTCCCAGGTTGGGGTGTAAGGTGGTGAACGGGTAATCGGCGACTTTAGGTTTGGCAGCAGATACCGAACGGATGAAGGTGGATTTACCGGCATTCGGCATGCCGAGCAGGCCGACATCCGCCAGCACTTTCAGCTCAAGGTAGAGCTCGAAAGCTTCGCCAGGTTCGCCCTTGGTACATTGACGGGGCGCGCGATTGGTACTGGTCTTGAAATGGATATTACCCAGGCCACCCTTACCGCCACCGGCAATCATCACCTGCTGGCCGTCTGTATTGAGGTCCACCATCAACTGGCCGGTTGCTTTGTCGCTGATGGTGGTGCCTACTGGCACCCGCAGCACCATGTCATCGCCGCCTTTGCCATAGCAATCGGAGCCACTGCCATTTTCGCCACGCTGTGCTTTGAAGGTACGTGTATAGCGGTAATCCACCAGGGTATTGATATTGCGGTCTGCGAGCACGAAAACCGAGCCGCCTTTGCCGCCATCGCCACCGTTGGGGCCGCCCATAGGTTCGTATTTTTCACGGCGGAATGTGGCTACGCCATTGCCGCCGTCACCGGCGTAGACCTTGATAGTAGCTTCGTCAATAAACTTCATGTCAATTTGCCTTTTAAGCGCATTGTTGCGTTACACGGTGCTCTAAATCCTCATGTACTTTATGTACATTCCGGTTTTTGCGCGCCGTGTGCCTTGCACTGCATCTTAAAATTTCAAATTGCCTATGCATTAGTCACAGGCAATCATACAAGGCTACAATCTGATAACTATAAAGTAAAAAGCCCCGTCAAGCGACAGGGCTTTTTACATGAATCTGAGATTAAACCGCTTCGATGCTCACTGTATGACGCTTCAGTGCACCCTTGATAGCAAATTTAACTTTGCCTTCAACCAGTGCGTACAGCGTGTGGTCTTTACCCATGCCAACGTTTTCGCCAGCGTGCATTTTAGTACCACGTTGACGTACGATGATGCTGCCAGCGTTAACTACTGTTTCGCCGAAAGCTTTTACGCCCAGACGTTTGGCCTGTGAGTCGCGACCGTTACGGGAACTACCGCCTGCTTTTTTGTGTGCCATGTTTGATTCCTTATTCTAGCAATCTGCTCTACTCAAGCAGAACGTGCTTATTTTGCTGAAATAGTGTCGATTTGAATTTCTGTGTAGCTCTGACGATGACCTTGAGTCTTGCGATAGTGCTTACGACGACGCATTTTGAAGATCATCACTTTGTCGCCGCGGCCATGTGAAACCACTGTGGCATTCACTGTAGCGCCAGCTACCAAAGGTGCACCAACCGTAGTTGATTCGCCGTTAGCAATCAACAAGACTTTGTCGATCACAACAGTAGAACCCACATCACCCACCAATTTTTCTACTTTTAATTTGTCACCAGCGGCTACTTTGTACTGTTTGCCACCTGTTTTAATCACTGCGTACATAATGATGCCTTAAACGTCGCCTTTTAAAGAACCCGCAATTATACGCAATTAATTCAATAATGCAAATACATTTGCGTATGTTTTGCGGCGATTGCAACTGCCTGATTCAATGTACTGAAGCCGCCCGCGACTCACGCACCAGATCAGCGCGCCAGGGCCTGATTATACCGCGGGTATACACCGCATACACACTCAAGATTGCATCCAGCAAGCTATCGGTTAATATCGAAAAAATACCATTGGGCGCACGGTAATCCGTGATGCGGTAAAGCGGCGGCATTTCAATATTGTTCAGCGAGCTCAATGGCTGGAAATGTACATAGGCGACTTCTGCCTCTGCGTGCATCACTTTCACGCTAAACATATCGCTAATGGACAATTGCAGCATTTGTCCATCACTCAGGCAAAGCAGGTAACGCTTTTTGTTCAGGCGTTCGATGTGACTGATATTCAGCGGCGGCATAATAAAAAGCTCTTGATAAAAACACGCATGGTAAGCGACACGCCGCTTGCCAAACAGCCTCAGTTTGGATTTAATTTACCATATCAGTTTTCGACACTGCTGCCTGAGGACGCCATTGAAAAAGTACGAAATCATTGCTGAAGAATTTGCCACCGCTATCCAGCAGGGACTGCTTAAACGTGGCGATAAATTGCCGTCTATCCGCCAGGTGCAAGGCTTGAAACAGGTCAATGCTTCTACCGTTTTCCAGGCTTATTATTTACTGGAAGCGCGCGGCCTGCTGGTGACGCGGCCACGTTCCGGTTACTTTGTCGCCGGGCCGCTGCGTAATGAACGGCAGCTGGCGCCGGCTAGTACGGCCGAAGCGGGTTTACCCACTACGTTGCAGGTCAGTGACCTAGTATTCACTCTGCTGGATCGCATCAAAGACCCGCAGCATGCGCCGTTCGGATCCGCTTTCCCCAGCCCCCTGCATTTCCCGCTTGCAAAGCTGTCGGATCATATGGCAGGCGCTGTACGGCGCATGCGTCCGTCGGATACCATCAGCGACATCGGCCAGGGCGACCTGGAGCTCAGGCGCCAGATCGCGCTTCGTTACCAGTTGGATGCCACGCAGACGGATACTAATGATATTGTGGTCACCAATGGAGCGCTGGAAGCGCTCAACCTGAGCCTGGCAGCGGTGACGCAACCGGGCGATAGCGTGATCATCGAATCGCCCAGTTTTTATGCTGCCTTGCAGGCGATCGAAAGGATGGGATTGCGGGCAATAGAAGTACCCAGCCATCCTGAACACGGCATTGATTTGAATGCGCTGGAACAGGCGATCATCCAGCACAAACCCAAAGCCTGCTGGGTCATGACCAATTTCCAGAACCCGACCGGCAGCCTGATGCCGGAAGCTAATAAACAGGCATTGGTCGCCCTGATCACCCGCCATCAACTGCCGCTGATTGAAGATGACGTCTACCGCGAACTGTATTTTGGCAAGCAACGGCCGTTACCGGCCAAGGCCTGGGATACTGAAGGCTGGGTGATGCATTGCAGTTCTTTTTCGAAATCGCTGGCGCCAGGTTACCGGGTGGGCTGGGTGTCCGCCGGCAGGTTTACTGAACAGATTACCCGCCTGAAGATTTCAACGACATTAGCTACGTCCATTCCGGCCCAACTAGCACTGGCAAGTTACCTTGCCAAAGGCGGTTACGATAAATACCTGCGCCAGCTCAGGCACCAGTTGATGCTGCAACAATTGCAGTTTTCACAAGCCATCCACCAACACTTTCCCGATCACGTACGCTTTAACCTGCCTCAAGGCGGCTACTTTTTCTGGATGCAACTGCCGCAGCAATGTGATTGCTTACCGCTGTTTCAGCAGGCCATCGCACACAACATTAGCCTGGCGCCCGGTTGTATGTTTTCATCGCAGCAACAATATGCCAATTTCGTCAGATTCAACTATGGTCATCCCCTGAATGGGCATAGCCTGCAAGCCATCCAGGCTTTGGGTAAGCTGATTTCACAGACATCCAGCTAAATCTGATATGGTTTTTTAATTAAAAACTGAATCTGTTTTTACTTGCCTAAACAGCCTATAGTGCGCTCGTCTAAAGTCGTTTTCGAGTCTCATTATGCAAGCCTCTCGTAGCAAACCCGTTATCCCCATCATGGCCGCCCCGGTCACTGAAAAAACCATTTCGCTGTACCAGAAAACGCCCAAGGTGTATCCGCGCACAGTGAATGGCTATTTCAAGAACTGGCGCTGGCTGATGATATGGCTGACACAAATTGTTTTTTATGGCTTGCCCTGGCTGCAATATGGCGAACGGCAAGCATTTTTAATCGATATCAATGCCCAGCGCTTTTACCTGTTTGGACTGGTCATTTTCCCGCAGGACTTATTCTACCTGGCGCTATTACTCATCGTGTGCGCACTCGGCCTGTTTCTGTTTACCGCTGTGGCTGGCCGCCTGTGGTGCGGCTTCTCGTGCCCGCAATCGGTGTACACAGAAATCTTTTTGTGGATGGAACGCCGCATTGAAGGTGACCGCATGACCAGGCAAAAGCTGGATGCACAACCATGGGGCGTCAGAAAAACCGGCATCAAACTAAGCAAACATGGCGTCTGGCTGGCATTCGCCATGCTGACCGGCCTGTCGTTTGTCGGTTACTTCACGCCTATCCGTGAACTGGCCCCTGCCCTGCTCCAGTTTCAGCTGAGCGGCTGGGAGTGGTTCTGGTTCGGGTTTTACAGCCTGGCCACCTATGGCAATGCTGGTTTCTTGCGTGAACAGGTTTGCAAGCATATGTGTCCCTATGCCCGCTTCCAGAGTGCGATGTTCGATAACCATACGCTGATCGTCGCTTATGACAGTGCCCGCGGTGAACCGCGCGGTGGCCGCAGCAAAGGCCAGGATTACCAGGCTAAAGGCCTGGGCTCATGCATAGATTGCAATATTTGCGTGCAGGTGTGTCCGGTAGGTATCGATATTCGTAATGGCTTGCAATACGAATGCATCAGCTGCGGCTTATGCATAGACGCCTGCGATGAGGTGATGGACAAAATGCAGTATCCGCGCGGCCTGATACGTTTTTCAACGGCGGGCGATGCCGGTAAAGACGGATTGCTACGCAATATGTTGCGTCCGCGTGTGCTGGTTTATAGCGCACTGTTTGCTGTGATATTCGGCTGGATGGCTTACAGCATGCTGCACAAACCCGACTTCAAGGTCGACATTATGCGTGACCGCAACATCATGTACCGCGAGACCAGCCAGGGTATAGAAAACCTTTACCAGTTGCACCTGATAAATGCCACGGAACAAACGCAGCACTATAGTATCCGTGCCAAAGGCTTGCCTGACATCAAGCTGGAAAGTGAACAGTCACTCACTGTAGAGGCTACAAAAGAAGCATTGATACCGCTAAGCCTGGCAATACCTCACCTGGAGAAGAGCGGCAGCCAGCGGATCACGATTGAAGTCACCGCTCAGCCTTCAGGCGAGACTGTTTCCACCGATACTACATTTTACATACCGCGCTGATTATCCGGCCAGGCGACTACCCCTTGACCCGTCGCTGGCCTGACGCCTATCTACATCGTCAGGTTCAGCACACGGGTCTTTTTTTGCGCCAGCACTTTGAGCAGCAGTTTGTAAGTATCCAGGTCGAATTTGAAGGTGGTTGTTTGCGTGATCAATTCTTGCAGGCGTTCATCACTATCAGCCACGCCCAGGTAAACCCAGTGCTCAAATACATGGATCTGCCGGATATCGTTTTCCAGGTTGTATTCTTCGATCCCGATTTTGCCGGCATATGGCCAGATTTTGAGTCTATGTGCCATCAGCGCCTGTTGCAGGCGCAAGCCATGTATCTCGGCTGACTCAACCCCACAACACACACCTTTGCAGCGTTTTAACGGGTACGCAATACAAGGACCAGGACTACCGTTCTCCAGCCCTAGCGTCTTCAGGCATAACTGGTGTTGCTGCGCAATTTTGCGCAAGGCTTCGGTCGCCTGGTGCCGGGTTTTAAAAGTGCCGAACAATCTGCCCATCTGGCTCGGATCGATTTCATTTTCCTGGATCAACCTGAGCACCGGTTGCGCCGGATCAAGTTGCCAGCTACACAATTGGCGTTCACGCTGGAACTGGCGGTTATAAACCGGTTTGTACTCCCTGACCAGTCGCGTTTCCAGCATTAGCGCACTGAATTCGCCTGCGGTGGCTATCCATTCCAGGCGCCTGATCTCTTGCACCAGCCGCTTCTCCTTGCCGGAACCACGCTCGGCACTGAAATACGAAAGCACGCGGGCGCGCATATTGGCGCTTTTTCCTATATAGAGCGGCAGGTCGTTCTCGCCGTAAAACTGGTATACACCAGGCGTTTCCGGTAACTCGCCGATCAGGCCCGGGTCAATATGCGCCGGTAGTGCAGGTGCCGCCATCAGTTTTAGCGCCGCTGCCTGAATGGCTGACTCGCCCAAGGTATTCTTTGCATCGTCCAGCATCCACAACACCGCTTCCACATCACCCATGGCTCTATGTCGCGCCAGGCCCTCGATATTATGCCGGGCGACAATAGCATCTATGCCATGACTGAAATGCTCGGGATATAACAACCGGGATAATTTGACGGTGCATAATACTTTTTGCTGAAAGCTGATACCCATGCGCCTGAATTCGGTTTTGAGAAAGCCATAATCAAAGCGCACATTATGCGCAGCCAGGACCGTGCCCTCCAGGAACTTCAGCAGCTGACTGGCGACATCGGCAAACACCGGGGCATGCTCCACCATTGCGTTATCGATACCGGTGAGGGACTGGATAAACGGCGGAATCGCCATCTGCGGATTGACCAGCGTTTGCCAGCGGGCAGTTTCCACCCCATGGTCAAAACGCACCAGCGCGATTTCGGTAATGCGGTCTTTTAACGGTGTTGCGCCAGTAGTTTCAAGGTCAAGGAAAGTAATCGAGGGCAGCATAACATTGAAGGTAAATACGCAGCATTTGAAGTGCTCATTTAAGTCTGCATTCTAACTTGGCTAAAATGCATTCCTGCACCTGGAATCTTTGACCCATCCACTTTGAGGAGGGTTCTTTGCCGACTTTAGCATTTATTTAACTTGGGGGAGCATATTTACAGCAAAACTACGTAAATCTACTATAGACACTCCAGTAAATTGATGCTGTAATAATTGAATTCCATTGATGACAATTTAAAGTAACATACATGCCGAATTTATACCTAGAAAATCAGCTGTGTTTTTCTCTTTATTCCGCTACACACGCAATCCTCCGCTCTTACAAACCAGACCTTGATAAACTCAATCTGACTTACCCGCAATATCTGGTGCTGGTGGCCTTATGGCAATTCAAGCAACTTTCAATCAAGGATATCGCGGAAAAGTTGTTACTGGAACCAGCAACGATCACGCCGGTAGTGAAACGTCTGGAAGCGAAAAAACTGACCAAGCGTACACGCCAGAAAGATGACGAACGCGTGGTGATTGTGAGCCTGACCGAACAGGGACAAAACCTGCGCAGTGTATTGTCAGAAGTGCAAAAACGTGTGGCCTGTGATACTGGCCTGTCTGATGTCGCTTTCCAGACACTGAACAAGACCTTGAGTGAGCTGACAAGAAACGTGACTATCAAAACTGGCGATTAAGCTGTATTTGGTCAGGTTGCCCATATAAAAGGCAGTGACGTGACGTCACTGCCTTTTATATTTTTTGCAGTGGCTTTGAAGCCACTGCCACTTTCATCAGGTATTTTACAACTAATCAGGCATTTTTCAACTGGCGCATAAATGCTTCGAAAGAGCCTTTTGTGGCCTGCAGTGCATGCAGTTTGCGGACCGACTCTGATAAAGAGTCGCTCATCATTTCCAGCGCATCTTCATCCAGACGCAGGCTCATGGCCCCGATCTCTAACTCAATGGTGCCGTGGGTTTCGCAATAATGCACACGGAAGCCGGCCTGGCCTGATAACAAAATTTTCTTACATATGGAATGGTCGCTCATGGAATTCACTCGATTGGTTGATACGTTAACGGCATTGCCTCAAAGGTGCCGCCTGCCGTTCTGATTGCTCATGTTCATTCACCAGCAATGTCCACTGCACACACATACGGCGCGACACACTGCAAATGAGGTCTGAATCCGCATATTCCGGTGCGGTTAAGGTCTCGGCGAGGCGCAAGGCCTGCTTGGCGAGTTCGTAAGTGGGCTTTTTGATATACAAAGTAGCTACATAAAGCAATGATGCCATGACTGACTCTGCGTCAGGCAATGCGGGATCAAAGCGCATGGGGTTGATTGCCTGCATGATTTCACCTCTCAAATACTCATTTCAATTTCGGTTTGCATCACGATTCTTGCCGCAGCCTTGCGCAACATTTCGTTGATGACGATAAAGCTGTCGGCTTCAAATTTGAGTGTGGTGCCGCCTACCTCAACTTCCACCGTATCGGAGGATTTGTGATAAAGCACTTTACAAGCTGTTTTTCCTGCCAGCATGGTCTTGCCTACTACAGTTTGACGCCTCATCATAGCTCTCCTTCTGGTTAACGACAAGTAAATGATAATTATTATCATTTAGGAAGTCAACCTTTTTATTCGTACCTGGTATTTAATTAAAAGGGACAAACGGGTAAAGGAAGCTTGAAGAGAAGGCTGGCGCGGGAGCATTACCTATCGGTGCGCTAACAGGAAAGCCGTTGCCTCTTCACTGCTGACAGGCCGGCTTAACAGGAAACCCTGGATTTCGTCACAGCCATGCGAGAGCAGAAACGCTTTTTGCTCGGCCGTTTCTACCCCTTCGGCAATCGTTTTCAGGCCCAGGCTACGCGCCAGTTGAATGATGGCGATGACGATGGCCTTGTCTTCGTCGTCCGTAGAAATATCACGCACAAACGACTGGTCCACTTTCAGCTTGTACACCTTGAATTTTTTGAGGTAACTGAGCGATGAATAACCGGTGCCAAAATCATCGATGGATAAACGGACACCCAGTTCGTCCAGTGCATCCATCATGTTCACTGCACCTTCCGGGTTTTCCAGCGCCACACCTTCTGTCAGTTCAAGTTCCAGCGATTGCGGCATCACCTGGTAGCGTTCCAGTATCGCCTGCACTAACGCCGGTAAATCAGGGTCGCGGAACTGTACGCTGGATAAATTCACTGACACGCAGATATCGGTGATACCCGCTTGTTGCCAGCGCTGTATCTGCTGCACGGCTTGCTCCAGCACCCAGCTACCGATGGAAATGATCAGGCCACTGGATTCCGCCAGCGGAATAAATTCTGCCGGCGGCACCTCACCGAGTTGCGGATGCTGCCAGCGTAGCAGGGCTTCCACCCCGACCAGCTTCTGTGAATTCAGATCCAGCTGCGGCTGGTAATGCACGGCTAATTGCCCTGCTGGAATCGCCTGCCGCAATGCATTCACCAGTTGCAAATGACGGGAGGTCTGGATCTGCATCTGGTTGCTGAAAAAACGGTAACCGTTGCGGCTTTCTTTTTTGGTGCGGTACATGGCCACATCCGCATTACGCTGCAAGGTTTCGATATCCAGCCCGTCATCCGGGTAAATGGCAATCCCGACAGAAGCGGTAATCGTCAGCTGGTATTGATCGATGACTAAAGGTTGCTCTATCGCCCGCAGCAATCTCTCGACCACCTCTTTGGCGACATCATGGCTGGCTCCTGCCAGTAAAAACACGAATTCGTCGCCACCCAGGCGGCAGATGGTATCACCAGGGCGGACCAGGTTCTGGAAACGCTTGGTCAGTTCGATCAGCAGGCTATCGCCATAGCGGTGTCCCAGGCTGTCATTCACATCCTTGAAATGGTCCAGATCCAGGAACATCAACGCAAACTGTCCATCCTTCGCCCATGCCCGCTCCATTTCCACAATCACCTGCTCATTCAGCAGGTTGCGGTTAGGTAAGCCGGTCAGTGCATCATAATTGGCCAAAAACTTGATACGCGCCTCGTAGTCTTTGCGCCGGGTGATATCACGCAGGAAAGCGCTGTAATAACGCACGCCATCGCTCTGGATCTCGATAATGGTCAGCTCCACCGGGAATTCTGCGCCATTGCTGCGCATGGCTGTGATCTCTATCGACTGACCCAGCAGCTTGGACTCGCCTGAATGCTGCAGTCGCAGCAAACCTTTGTTGTGCGCATCACGATATACAGGTGGCACAATCACTTCTGCCAGGCTTCTGCCAATGGCATCGCTGCGCTTGTAACCGAAAATACGCTCTGCCGCCTTGTTCCATTCGATAATAAAACCCGACGTATCCATATTGATGATGGCATCCAGCGCATTCTCCATCACCTGGTGCGCCCGCTGCTCACTGGCCAGCAGACTTTTCTGATACTGGGTGCGCTCCTGTTGCACGGCAAATCGGTCCAGCGCGAAGTCTATATTGGCTACCATATCCATCAACAGGCGCTGGATATCAGTATTAAAGGCGTTTTCTTCTGAAGCATACAGGCAAAGGCAGGCGATCACTTTACCTTCGGTATGCAATGGCAAAAAAGCAGCGGCTTTCCATGAGAATTCTGAGGCTGAAGCATGCCACAGGGTGGCGACCGGGTTAGTCTGGAAGTCTTGTAACCAGAAGGGTCGATCGGTGGCTATGGCAGTGCCGCAAGGCCCCCTGCCATTAGGTTTTGTCGGGTCTGCAGAAATAGACACCTGATTCAGGTATTCAAGACCAGTGCCAAATGCGGCGGCCACCCGTACCATTCGGGACTCAGGCATGACCTCGCCTACCCATGCCAGCTTAGCGTGACCAAAATCCACAATGATACGGCAGATTTTTTCATACAACGCCTGGCTATCATGGCTTTGTACGATCGCCTGACTGCATTGGCTAAGCGCCAGATACAACTGGGTCAATTGCTGATGATGCTTTACAGTCTGCGACGTGCCCATCCCACCACTCCGCTATCTATCCTCATTGCAAATTTCACCTTTACCGGTATTTCTAGGACTCACATACCTAATCCAAGCGCCAAGGGTTTCTTTACCAATATTAAGATATATTTATGCAAGGTATAAAATCAATTCCCGAATACAGCCTGATCAATCATATGTGAAAGGTTGGAAATCAAAGCGTTGAATACCCGGATGAATGCCCGGCATTTAGTCTGCAACCTGAAACGGGTGCAGGGATTCAACCCATGGTGAATCATTAAAAAAATAAGGATTAATCGTTCAGAGAAGGTGGCTAGGCTGCCCAGAATACTTTTCCGCAGCCTAACATTTTGGCCTGGTACATGGCCTTGTCGGCCGCTGAAAGCTGCTGCTCTATGCTGGCGCCTTCCTTGCAGATAGCCAGCCCTATAGACGCGCCCAGCTTCTGCTCGGATGCCTGTATCGTGAACAGCTGCTCAAACACCATCAGGCATTTATTGGCGACCATCTCTACCGAAGCAGCAGCATTTCCCTGCAGATCGGAAAGCACAATGACAAATTCGTCACCGCCTACCCTTGCCAGGGTATCGCTGCCACGGATGACCTTGCCAAGCCGTCGTGACACTTCAATCAGTGCCATATCGCCTGCCTCGTGCCCCAGCTGGTCATTAATCGCTTTGAAACCGTTAAGATCCAGGTACAGAATGGCGGTACTGGTTTTTTTAACTTCGGCAATCTCCAGGGCCTGCTGCATGCGCACGGCCAGCAGCTTGCGATTGGGCAGCCCGGTTAAAATGTCATGATGGGCGACATGATTCAATTCCAGGTTCTGTGCAGAAATCTTCTGGTAAGCTTCTTTTAACGAACCTATCAGGTCCTCGTTTTCAAAGCTTACCCGTTGCGCTTGCCGTAATGAGCGATTGAAATGAAAAGCGACACCTACCATCAATAAATAGAAGATCACGCTAAATACCGCCATGATCGAATTAGGCACGCTGTTTCCGGATGCGAACACCAACACACTGGGCAGCATGGCCGGCAGGCTGAAAGCAAGAAACGCAGGAATACAGGAAGCCATGGTCACCACACCTCCCATCACCATCGCCTGGATAGCTGTCACTACAATGATCACGGTCATCGGTGCCGCATCGGTGATCAGGAAGCCCAGAGCACCCCAGACCACACCGGATAACGTCAGTGTCAGGCAATACTTATATGCCAGGCGCGGATGAAAACCGCCCTTTTCCAGTCTGGACTTGCAGCGGTGTGTCAGCCACCAGCGAAAGACGATCACCACATCTACCAGCAACATCCAGGCAAAAAACAAATGGCTTTTATCAGAGTCCAGCTGTGACACCGCAATCAGCAAACCACCCAGGGCACTGCCTATCAAAGGGATATGCGAGCTAGACATCAACCGTTTAAACAACGCTTCGTCAATACGCCTTTCCAGACTCATCCACTCACTACCCTTTGTTTTTATTTGGAAATTTACTAAACCAAGTATGCTAATACAGGCACTTTAAAATAACCAGTTCCTGAACATGGGTTTTCAATCCATTACAAATCATGCTGAGATGGGGTCATCACCTGCCAGTGGAGTGGCGGGTCTGGTGAGTGATCAAATAAAGAGGACCAGAGCGAATGTACCGGCTGGATGAACGGTTCACATTAAAACTAAAAGCCCGGCAAATGTGACTTTGACCGGGCCATATCCTTACTCAAGACTTTGAAGCTAATCAGTCATTCTTATGACTCTGGCTACCAGCTTTGGCATGTTGCTCACTTGAACCGCCGCGTGTACCCGAAGAACCCTGGCTGGAACCCTGACCGGACCCACCCTGGTTCTTGCGACTCTGGCTGCCTGCTTTAGCATGTTGCTCGCTGGAGCCTCCACGTGTATTACCTTGATTTGAAGCCATCACTATCTCCTTTTTCCAGTATCCGTCACATTGCACCAGCTACCTGGATAATTTAAATAATAAAACCAATGTGTGAATGCAGAATAAGACGGATACATGCAGGAGGTTATCCGCGCATAACTGAATGATGCGTCAGAATTTAACTGTCAGAAAAGTTAGCTGAATTAAATACTTAGCCCAATGCATATTGTAACGAAGGCATGATTCAACAAAATATCTTTACAACTTCACCTGCCATATAAATATCATGATATTATTTATCACGGCATCTAATAATTCTTTGTGCCAATCTATCTAGATTTGATTTTTCCCTTTATCCACCACTCTTCGGAGTGGATTTTTTTGATTCAGTCGCAAAGCGAATGAACAGAAGATATCCGTAGTATGGCGTTAAACCATCTATGCAACACTAATTCTTTCTGCTGACAGACAAAATGCCACTTTAGCGGTAATATTTAACCCTTCAATAAATATAATTGCATGAATAGTTGGGCAAGTACTTGGTTTTACTGGCAAATTATATTTATATCCAATTAATAATAAATATGATTACCGGTCACAGTTATGAGTAAACATCCTGAAAAGCCATCCCATTCCCAAGGGTCTACGATAGAAGTCACTGAATATCATGACGGCGCGATTGCCGAGCATAAAGATGATATTTTCTTTGCTGCCATTGAAAGCACCCGTATGCCAATGCTGGTGACTGATCCCCGGCAGCCTGATAATCCTATCGTGTTTGCCAACAAGGCATTTATCTCCATGAGCGGCTACGCGGCAGAGGAGATCCTGGGCCACAACTGTCGCTTCCTGCAAGGCCCGGACACGGATGCACACACTGTGGCATCTATAAGGGAAGCCATCGCTTCACGCACTGAAATCACTACCGAGATCCTGAATTACCGCAAGGATGGCTCTTCGTTCTGGAATGCCCTGTACATTTCACCGGTGTATAACAAGAAAAAAGAGCTGGTGTATTACTTTGCTTCGCAACTGGACGTCAGCAGGCGCCGGGATGCCGAAGATGCCTTGACCCAGGCCCAGAAGATGGAAGCACTGGGCCAGCTGACCGGTGGTATCTCGCATGACTTCAATAACTTCCTGCAGGTGATGTCCGGACATGTCGATATCCTCAAAATGAAGATAGAGCGGCAACAATCGGATGACGAATCCATGCTGCGTGGATTGGATAGCATACGCAGTGCCGTGACCAAGGCATCTGCACTTACCCAGCAATTGCTGGCGTTTGCCCGTAAACAGCGCCTGGACGGCCGTATCGTCAACCTGAACAATGTCGCGCAAGGCATCAGCGACCTGGTACTCAAGACATTGGGCGCAGAAATATCCTTGCAGCGCGAGCTTGCACCAGATTTATACAATTGCCAGCTGGACCCTACCCAGCTGGAAGCCTGCCTGATCAATGTTCTGGTGAATGCACGTGACGCGATGCCTAAGGGCGGCAAGGTGACGCTGGTGACAGAAAACGTGACAGTCACGCCGGATGACATCAACGCTTATGCCGGCCTGCCACCGGGACGCTATGTTTCTATCGCAATCACCGATACCGGTACTGGCATTCCACCGGAAATCCTGAACCGGGTGATGGATCCGTTTTTCACCACCAAGGAAGAAGGCAAAGGCACAGGCCTGGGCCTTTCCATGGTGTACGGCTTTGCCAAACAGTCCGGCGGCACAGCCACTATCTACTCAGAACTGAACGTAGGCACCACCGTGCGCATGTACTTCAAAGCTACCGAACAGACGCGGCATTTTGATGCAGGCGCCGCCAAAGGCCCGGTGGATCGTGGCGGCAGGGAAACCGTACTGGTGGTGGATGACAGGCCTGAAGTTTCCGAACTGGCGATGGAAATGCTGCTGACGTTGGGTTATGAGGTGATCGTATCTAATAGCGCAGCAGAAGCGATCAATACCACCAAAAAACTGATTGAAAAACAGCAACCGCCACAATTGCTCTTTTCCGACATCATCATGCCTGGCGGTATCAACGGCATCATGTTGGCCAGGGAACTGCGCAAAATGATTCCTAACCTGCCGGTTTTGCTCACCACCGGTTATGCCGGTTCACCGGACAAGGACCAGGACCAGGGTGTCGAATTTGAAGTGCTGACCAAGCCCTACAAAATGACAGACCTGGCCAGAAAAGTGAGAGCAGTACTCGAAGGCCCTACCGTATTACAAAGACGGAAATAATGCCGTCATACACGGGGGTCAAGACAACGGCTTTTCTGCTGGTGTATTGAACCCCGTTTCTGTTGGAGGCTCTCGATTATATCTTTGTTCGCTTCCACACCTGTGCAGCTTAGTAAACAATAAGCCAGGCCTTTGCGAGTCAGACTGACACGCCCGATTTTTTCACCCCACTCTAGTCGAGCATCGATATTTGCAATCCCATCGGGATTGCTCTTGTATTGACTACGCGCTAATATTCATGAGTATAAATATACTGTCGTTATCCAGCAGTTTAACTTATTAAACCCTGACTCTAGGGCAGTCATCAAATATTAAGAAAAAACACCCTATGAAGAAGAGACATTATGCGGCATGAGGAAATAATGGCCCTTCCCAAAAAAAATTATGATGCGCTTATCAACTCGGAAAAGCGATTTGAGATCCTGGTCACCTCCATCAGTGACTATGCCATCTACCTGCTCGACCCGGACGGCCAGATTGTCAGCTGGAATGCCGGCGCACAGCGGTTTAAAGGCTATACCGCAGATGAAATCATAGGTAAGCATTTTTCAATGTTCATGTCCCAGCAAGACCGGGATGCAGGCGTGCCGGTGAGCATATTGAACCAGGCTGCCAGCAGTGGCCGCTTTGAGGCCGAAGGCTGGCGAATCCGCAAGGACGGCTCGGGCTTCTGGGCCAATATCGTGGTCGATGCCATCTATAACGATGCGCATGAGCTGATAGGCTTTGCCAAGATCACCCGCGATATCACCGAGCGCAAATCCGCACATGAAAGCCTGCTCGAGAGCGAGCGACGTTTCCGTTACCTGGTGGAAGGAGTGACTGACTATGCGATTTACATGCTTTCGCCTGAAGGGATTGTGACCAACTGGAACTCAGGCGCACAACGCATCAAGGGCTACCTCGCAGAAGAAGTGATAGGTACGCATTTTTCCCGGTTTATGACTGCAGAAGACCTGGCCGCCGGGGTTCCCGCCCGCTCACTTGAAATCGCCAGGAAAGAAGGCCGTTTTGAGAACGAGGGCTGGCGCGTGCGTAAAGACGGCACCTTGTTTCGGGCGCATATCATTATTGACGCGATACATAACAATGCGGGGGAATTAATCGGGTTTGCGAAAATCACCCGCGATATCACTGAGAAGAAGATCGCCGAGGACAACCTAGCCAAGGTCAATGCCGCTTTGTTCCAGGCGCAAAAAATGGACGCAATCGGCAACCTGACCGGTGGCGTGGCGCATGATTTCAACAACTTGCTATCGGTGATTTCCAACGGCCTGGAGATATTTTCTCACTCACAACTGGAAGCCAAGCATCTCAGACTGGTAGATACCATGAAGCGTGCCGTTTCGCGCGGTGCGACCCTGACCCAGCAGTTACTCAGCTTCGCCCGTCAGCAGCCCCTGCAACCCGAGCCGCATGATGCCAATCAACTGATCAACAGCTTTGAATTCATGTTGAACCGTGCCGTTGGCACCAATATTGAGATCAGCTTCGAATTCACCCAGACACCGCTGCCGGTCATGGTTGACAGTACCAGTTTTGAAACCAGCCTGTTGAACCTGGTAGTGAATGCCCGCGATGCTATGCCAGAGGGCGGAAAAATCTACATCAGCTCCCGAAAACGTGTACTAGCCAAAGATGAAATGGAAGACCTGCCGGCAGGCAATTACGTAGAAGTGAATGTAAGCGATAGCGGCATGGGCATTGCCGAAGAACACCTGCCGCATGTGCTGGAACCGTTTTTCACCACCAAGGAAGTGGGCAAAGGCTCGGGGCTGGGGCTCAGCCAGGTGTTTGGCTTTATGAAGCAATCCGGCGGCACGCTTAACATTAAAAGCGCAGTAGATAGCGGCACTTCAGTCAGCATGCTGTTCCCCGCGCTCGATGATGAAACCATACTGGCCGATGCGCTCGATGAAAACCGTGATGCCGTGCTGGTGGTAGAGGACGAACAGGATCTGTTGTGGGCAACTTCGCAGATATTCAGCTCGCTGGGCTATGAGGTGTATGAAGCGTCCAGCGGGGAAGAAGCACTGGAACTGCTGCGCCAGGGCACAAAAATCAGCCTGATGTTTACCGATATATTAATGCCGGGAGGCATGAACGGGATAGCGCTGGCACGCAAGCTACGCGAATCGAATCCGACCATCCAGATCATTCTCGCTTCAGGATATCCGCTGCCCGCACTGATAGAAGAGCATGGCAATCTGGACGAGTTTCAATTTTTAAATAAGCCCTATAGCCTGGCGGAAATAGCCAAGGCCATCCGGTCAAAAAACCACCTCAATATTTAGCACCGCATGCATCGAAAACCGTATTAAACTGTGTATTCAATAATAAAATCCTCAGGGAAAACGCCATGAAAATATTCGATAAAAAACAGATCACTATCAGCTGCATAGTTCTTTTCTCTGTGCTGATAAATCCCTTGTTGAGCTATGCTTCAAGTGACAGCGCGAAAGTCATCTGCTCTTCTCCGTCACCCAAAGCTGCGGCTAAAGCCAATGTTGTCGGGCTGATCAGCATGGATGAAGTCATGCCGGAATGTACGCAACACGTGGTCAATACGACTATTCAAAATGTCAGCTATAGTGAAAGCGGTATCTCCTTGCAGAGCATGAGCTTTAAATGGCATGAGGCTGACACCAGCGTGCTTACGAATATAGGCGAAAACCCCGTACTTTCGCTGGACGACATACGCACTGCCAGCCAGTTTATCCAGGTGGGCAAACAATATCTGGTCCACTTCCAGTTATGTGAAGGCACCTCACCTAGCCTGATCAGCATGTATGCCATGGACAATTCGGTACGACATCCCAGAAAAAGCAAGGCAAAGCGGCTTAGCCAGACTTAATTACGGAATCGTTGTATGGTTTGCTGACCTGTCAAATACCGGCATCAGGATTACTGATGCTATTCGGGTCGCGGATACCTGAATCAATTTCTTCTCGGATGACATCGTCGGGTGCAGGCAGGTCAAAATCCGGTTTTATCGGATCAGGGATTTCGGGGTCCAGCTCGGGATCCACATCATCGGGGTCCACCTCGTCACCGGTTTCTTCGGCAGGATCCAGGCCAGGTGCATTGATCAGCTCAGGATCAATGGTATCAGGGTCAGCGGGGTCAGCTTCGTAATCCGCAGAATTTTCTGCCGGTTGCGGCTCTGGCGTTTCAATGACATTGGTAGTGCTCGGGTCCAGGCTGCTTTTCAAAGCATTGTTACTTTCTATTTCTGACGTCAGGTCCATAGTGAATCTCCAGGCTTGTTTATTGGTTGGGAATAAATACAGCACTTTAAAATGGAACACTGCCAGCGATAAGTGAGATGACACTGATTATTGTGTAGGCATAACTTTTCTCGTTGCGTCAGCCAATGAAAATTTAAGAAAGCAAATAATGAAAAAATCCATTGATGATTATTTCCATTTTACTCACCATGGTTCTAGCCAGGGTTCTAGCGGCGTGTACTAACAAAACCTGGTATGAAGGCGTTCAGGAGGGGACAAGGAATGATTGTCGCAGCCAGCCGCCAAGCGAAGTGGATGCATGTATGGAAAAGCTGAATACTAAGACTTACGAGGAGTATGAAAAAGAACGTGCAGGCCAGAAATGAGAGCAGATAAAATGATTACGGTGGTCCCCATGGGAACCACCGCATTGTCGGTCACCTTTGGAGATTTAACCTCACTTTGAGATTAACCCCACCTTTGAAATTAACCCAAGGTGGGCCTGAACTCTTGGTACCAACAGTTTCATAATACCTTTTGCCCTGTGCTGCGTTTATCCATCTTTGTCTGGTTTGGTCGTCAGATTTCATAGGTTAGCGAATCTGAAGGCGGATACTGTTCTTTTCTATAAAAAGACCCAGCGTTAATTGTGGATCTTATGGCTACCTGGGCGAACGCTCACTATCGAGCCATCACCGACTGAATCAGTGTTTTGTTCTCCGGAGGCACATCCAGGAACTCCAGGTTAGTCCTGAAACCTTTCAAGCCGCACAAGGAAGAAAACACCACTCGGCAATTAAACTTGTAGTGCCGCAAGGAAGAACCTACAAAAACCGGCACATCCACATTGCACGTCTGGCCCGGTTTATACTGCTTGTCAGCAAACAGACTCATACCGGTGTGCGAGATGTCATGAGTGAAGACGATATACTCTCTGCCCGAGCTATCTACCAAGTGTGATTTCTTTTGCCAGGAACGACGATTTGTATCTATGTTGCGCAAACTACTGGAAGACATGGATTGCTACGAATTACTTAACCATCAATATTATATTATGAATGGTTTACGATATTAAGCGCCTGCTTTGTAAAGTTTTTCCAGCGCACTTCATTCAAAGATGGATGATCTCAACGTTGCCCCAGTGTTGTTCAAGATATTCAGCCACCAAACGGCGGTGACAGTGATGCGGCGTCGCTTCGCTGCAAAGCAGGCAAGCGCCGGCCAGCAACTTTTTATCCAGTGTCTTTTCAATCTGCCGGCTGGCTATTAACGCCAGAAATTCTTGTTCATAGGCATGCCACTGCCCGCCATACTTTTTGTAATTATCCAGCATAGGCTGGGTAGGGGCAGTTTCTGCCAGGTGCAGATAGTCTATACCGCAGATTTCCCTTAGAAAAAACTTAAGGTCGTCTCTTTTTGCAAACCCCGCCAGTTGTGAAACATTATTCAAGCGGCAATCAATCAGGCGGCTGACACCCGCTTGCTTGATCTTTGTGAAAAACACTTCCGCATTTTTCTTGGTGTACCCTATGGTAAAAATCTTCATAGATAACTACTTGGTGCTCGCAACTGACAATTCAATGATGAGGTATGAGTGTAGAAAAATGATCTAGAGTTCAGTTTGGGTTTTGTATATCGAACATTGAAATCAAAACAGATGTTCACCAGATCCGGGAGTTTTTCCTGACATTTGCGGGAACATGAAAACCTCTTTGACATAGCATTCTGCTGACTCTATATTAGAAATCACATTTATTCCTATCCCGAGGATCTAGATGACTAAGCCCGACATTCCTCCGCGGATGTTGGGTTTTTTTATACTTTGAATCCATTTAAGCGTGTCACTGATTGCCTGCTCTCAATGCATCCAGTCTTTGCTTAACTAGATCAGCAAGTTTCTCGGCAGTGCGCACAGTGGTATTCTGGTCACTCCAGGAGCTTTCCAGTTGTGCATATTTAGACATGACGACTTTCCTGGTCCTGGTATCCACCATCAATAACCTCGGGTAAACGAACAAATAGGTGGGTTTGAAAGCGACTCCGATAATCAGATAATCCGCCTGCGCATCCCGATTCAGATCTAAAGCCGTTTCAACATTTTCAAAAAGATAAGATGGCGAATGTTTATTCAACTCATCCTGCACTTCTTTGGATGGAGAAACAGTAGTGACTTCCTTTCTGATCAGGTGGTTTATGAATGTAGTTGATAATAATTCGACGCGTTTCAATTCCTCGGCAGCATTCGGCAACTCAGTTTTATCATCCAGCTGGAAAGCAATCACAACCACTTTCGGCGAGTTTTCTGCAGCTATGCTGACGAGAGGTGTAAATAAGATCATCAGCAAAAGCGACAGATGCAGGATTTTCATTTTCATCATTCATTATCACTTTCAATTGCAATACTTGGCGATGGAAGCGGTTAGCGGTTACATCAGTTAGAAGCGTGTTTAAGTTTAGAACGGGCATAAATGACAAGTTATCCGTTAAAGGCTGATTCCAGGGTAAGAGATTCATCGCGAATGCGATAAGCAGCATTTCCAAAACAGTGAACGCTGATTTAAAAATGAATGATTGTTTACTGCCGGGGTGAAAAAGGTTGGTACAGGAAACGCCAGCGAAAAGTTTGGTTATCGCCCCGGAAATCAGCGTAAAAATACTGGATTGCGAAGCGATATAACTGCTAATGGTATTTAATTTGAAGGTACGGCAAAGGTGACCGTGAAAATCACTTCGCCGGTCTCGCTATCATAGGTATAGGTGATTTCGCCGTTGTGAGCTTTCATGATTTCATTGGAGATATACAGGCCCAGTCCCATGCCGGTTTTGTTGCGGTCATTTTGCTTGGATAAGCGCTTGAATGGATCAAACAATATTTTCGTTAGCCCGGCTTCAATTTCCAGGCCCTTGTTTCTTACAGCAAGCGTGATGACCTCTTCATGCCGGTGAAGGAGGATTTTGACTGCTGTGCCTACCTCCCCATGGTGGCGGGCATTGCTGATCAGGTTGGCGATCACCTGGCTGATCCTGTCCGGGTCAACCAGCGTAGTGATCTCGGCAATATCCGCGATGATTTCAGAATTCGGGTAGCCGACCTGGTTCTCTTCTATGATCTCCCTGAGCAGCGAAGCGAGATTGGTTTCGACCGGGTTTATCCTGAGTCCTAATCCGCCATCCAGTTTTGCCATGTCCATCACATCGGTGATCAGGCGGTTCATCCTCCCGGTCGAGTTGTTGATGCGCGCACTCATTTTGGAAGAACCTTCCTGGCGCTCCATCAGCTGGTTCGCCATGCGGATGGAATTCAACGGATCCCTCAAGTCATGACCAAGAATAGCCATCAGCTGGGTACGTATGCGATTGTTTTCCGCACTTTTGGTATTGGATACCTTCATCAGGTCCAGCTGCAGGTCTTTTGCGGTAAAGAGCTCGGTGGGCGTCCATACCTCACACTGGCCTTTGACGGTTTCTTTCCACTCATCAAATGACCCCCTGGGTGTGAGCCGTGGACCCATTGGGCCAACCTTGTATTCTTTTTCAGGGATCCCGGACCAGTTGATGGTATGTACTTTTTCCATGCGCAGATAGATGATCCAGCTGCGATGACTTCTATCGATGCAGAAACCCAGGGCACCGGTCAGGCCATTGCCTGCCGTCTTGAAAAAGCCGGGCGCGTTCTGTATCGAACTGAACTCGAAATAATCATCCGGCAGCGTCTCTAGCCAGTTCGCTAGCTCAGCGGTTAATTCATGGCTGACGCCAACCGTATTCACCCTTCCGTTAAAGCTGATGAATAATCCATCGCATGGAATGATCCTTTTCAATGGCTCGGCACTTCCCAGCAATTCCTGCACGAAATCGTCGGCATTGATGAGCTTTAACGATAATTGGGAGCGTTCGGCCGAAGTGAGCACTTTCTGTTCGGCCGCGACCTTGGTTTCAAGCTGGTTAACGGTGCTGCCCAAAATCTGGCAAAGTACATCGCAAGCCATGCGTATGGAATAAGGCACCTGTTTTGCGGACATGTGGTGACAGGCAATCAGCCCCCACAGTCGCCCGTTCACCACGATGGAGATACTCATCGAGGCACCTACCCCCATATTCTGTAAATATTCAATATGGATGGGTGACACACTGCGCAAAATGCAGTGACTCATATCCAGAAGAGACCGGCCTCCCATGCTAAGTATAGGAATAGGTTTGCTGGATACATTCGAAATCAGCCGCAGCGTATTTTCAATATATAGCCGTCTTGCCTGGGGAGGAATATCACTGGCTGGATAGTGCCGGTTTACCAGGGGCTCCAAATCCTCCCGCTTGGCTTCGGCCACAATATGCCCACTATCGTCTTGGTGAAAAACATAAGACATGACGCGGTCAAATCCGGTCAATAACCTGACCTCATTGGCAGCAGATTGCAACACGGACTGAACCGATTTTTGCTGCCGGATGACATTGAGTGCTTTCTGAACCTTCACGGAAAAAGAAATGGTGTCGTCATCAGCCTGGCTGCGAATTTCGAATTCCGCAATCACAATATCCGCATAGGTATGAATCACCAGGTCATAGACTTTTTCATAAACCGCTGCCAGTTCATGGCTGATCAGTATGGCCTCGCCTTTTCTGGAGTCTTCAAGATATTGCAGAATGCTGTTAGATGCCCCTGGCAAGGAATCCAGATGCTCATTTTTCAGCGAGCCGGAAGGCATGCTGCCCAGAAGGCTGGCCGCATTCTCGCTGAAATAAAGCAGGTTACCGTTCAGTGAAAATGCCAATAAAGCCCCATTTGGCTGGATAGCACCAGGGGTGTGGATGGGCTCTTTATCGCAATTGTCTAAGGTGACCGGTGGCGGCTTGGTTATTGAAGTCATTGGGTATTAAGGGACATCTCGTGCAAATGTATATATCGTTGGAAAGCCCATATCGAACCTTCTTGAGCGCTTGACACATCGCTTTCAGTCCAATCATTAGATTCTAACTTTACCAGAAACTTTTTCCAGCGATCTTTTCCATGGATCATAGAATCCTGCATGAATTCGATAGGCGCAGAAGGAAACAAGGTGGAAGCCTTGCGGTAGAGCATCGCGGTACCCAATGCAGACCCTTTAACGACATACTCGATGCCCAGACAAAACCCTGCATTTAACTTGAGGGAGTGATCAGAAGCATATATGGAAGCTGTATCTGGTACATTCAACCCCTGCAAATCTTTTGTCAGCAACCTCAAGGCAGTTGCATTTAACGCGAGAAACTCTGCTGATACCAGGGGGCTGTCGGACATGGATGCACCAAGATCGGAAAGCCAGTGTTTAAAACCAAGCAAGTGCTGGGTGTAGTCTTCCAGGGAAGGATACGCGGAAGCTAATGGCAGGCTTGCATCTAACTTTTTATGCAATTCTGCAGTTGCATTTCTCAGATGAAGCAACACCGAATTTGAGGTTGTTGTTATCATATTTCCTTATATAAACATAGTATGATAGCTGCCGCAATAATTATTATAAAAAAATTCTATGTAGCGGGTGTTGATAAATAATTATGAATAAAAGCCTTCAGAAACGTCAATCACAAAACAAAATATGCTGATTAGTCAATATCAATCACCGCTGGTCATCGTCTCTGTCCTGGTCGCTATTTTTGCTTCTTATTTCGCGATCAGCCTGGCTGAAACCATCTCAAAATCATCGGACAATACTGCACGATGGTGGATAGCCGGAGGAGCATTAGCCATGGGCACCGGCATCTGGGCCATGCATTTTATCGGCATGCTGGCGTTCCGCCTCCCTATCCCTATCGGCTATGACCTGATGATCACTTTGGTCTCGTGGGCACTGCCTGTTGCAGTATCTGCATTGGCGTTATGGCAGGTGAGCAGGCCAGAATTACCGATCAAGAATTTAATCGGCAGTGCGATGCTGATGGGCGCAGGCATCACTGCCATGCATTACACCGGCATGGCAGCCATGAAGATGCAACCGGGCATCGTTTATGACCCGTTATTGTTCGTGGCTTCTGTGTTCATTGCGATGAGCGCTTCCGTTGCGGCGCTTTGGATAGCGTTTAGATTACGGCAACGTAACCGCTATGCATGGCTGACCAGGATAGCTGCGGCTGTTGTGATGGGGCTGGCCATCGTCGGCATGCATTACACTGGCATGGCAGCGGCAAACTTTCCGCTGGGGAGTATTTGCAGAGCAGCGATAGAAGGAGTCAATCAGGACAGCCTGGCCCTGCTTGTCATCATGGCGACTTTTGGCATTTTGACGATAGCCATGATGGCTGCTGTCTTCAATGCAAGACTTGAATCGCGCTCGCAGATTCTGGCACTGGCGCAATCCACTGCAGATGAGCGCCAGGAATTGTTACAGCGTGAACGGGCAGCCCGCCACCTCGCAGACAGTCTAAGCCTGCAAAATGAGCAGCTGCTGAAAAGCTCGGAAGACCGCAAACGTCTTTACGAGACCATTCTCAGTACTATTTCCGACTTTGTGTATGTATTTGAGTTTGGCGAGGTGCATCACTACTTTGCCTATGCGAATGAGGAGCTCCTGAAAATGTTTGGCCGCACCTATGAAGAAACGGTAGGCAAGACTTTTCTGGAGCTTGGCTACGAGCCTTGGCACGCCGACATGCATGACAAGGAGATCGACACGGTACGCAAGACTAAAAAGCCACTGCGCGGCGAAGTGTTTTTTACCGGAACCTTCGGCCGGCGCATGTACGACTATATCTTTGTGCCGGTATTTGACGAACGTGGTGAGGTCAAATACGTTGCCGGAACGACGCGCGATGTGACCGACAGTTACAACGCACAGGAAAAACTGAAGCAGAACGAAATTATCTTGAAGCAGAACGAGAAAACGCTGCGCGAAGCCGATAAGCGAAAAGATGAGTTCCTCGCCATGCTGGCGCACGAATTGAGGAATCCTTTGGCGCCCATCAGCGCTGCTGCCCACATTATGTCGTTAAGCCAGTTCGATGAAGCCAGGGTAAAAAATTCGACACAGATCATTCAACGGCAGATCAAGCATATGGTGGGCCTGGTTGATGATTTACTGGACGTATCCAGGGTAAACAGAGGCCTGGTGACCCTGCAAAAAACACCGCAAGACATGCTGGTGGTGATTTCGGACTCGGTAGAACAGGTGCGGCCTTTGTTAGACTCCAAACAGCAGCAGCTATCCGTTCAACTGGAGCCAGGGCCAGTTACGGTGTTAGGTGATTTCAAACGCATGGTGCAGGTAGTCACCAATTTGCTGAACAATGCAGCCAAATATACGCAAAACCAGGGCAATATCACGTTGAGCCTTCGCATCGTCAATGATCAGGTGCAGATCACGGTTGCAGATGATGGCATAGGCATTATTCCCGAAGATCAGGAATTGATATTTGATCTGTTCGCGCAGGCGAAACGTAGCGCGGACCGCTCGCAAGGAGGCCTGGGGCTGGGTTTGGCATTAGTCAAAACGCTAATTCAGCTTCACGATGGCAGCGTCAGCTGTAGTAGCGAAGGTCTGGGAACAGGAAGCCAGTTCACCATCATGCTTCCATTGCATTCCCGGCAAACCGGGCAAACCGTAACACGCTAAAAAACGCCATCACTCAAAACGCACCGGATCCTGCTTGTGTCAACGTGTCCATGCTGTCACACAGGACTTGGTAGCTTTGCAACTGGGTTTTATCCAGGGCCTGCCGGAAGACCGGCTCTTTCTGCAACTGCTCGATCACGCTATCAAACGCCTGCCGGTAAGCTTTATGCGTAAAATTTTCGGCACCTGATGACAACCAGCCACGGGCCTCCCCCTCGCCTTTCACGGTCAAAACAGGTTTGCCTGATGACTCGTCTGCTGCAGGTTGTGTATAGACCCTGGCGAGCACTTGAGCGTGAAAAACGCCTCTTTGCGGGTTATAGAACATATCCGGCACGATCACGATGAATGCCTGCCCGCTCGCCCCGCTCTTACAACTTGCGGTTTGGTAATGCTGATCCTGAAAAGCAGTTAGCCCGGCTTTTTCCGCTGCTTTACCGCGATTATGCCAGTAATCGATACGAGGATTGATCAAGCGGGTAGGATGCTGGTAGAAAGTGGCTGGCACTTGTATCACCAGGGTGGGTTCATCCGCTGCCTGAGCGACACTAGTCCATAGAAGGGTTAAAAGAAATAACAGGAAATGTTTCATATCTTGCTCCATCTTTAAAACAGGCCGGCTCAAAACGAGTTTGCTTAAAATGATGGAGATTAAAACCTGTCAGCAAAAGAAATTATCCGTGGAGCGCTGATTCAGAAGTAAGCGTTTCATATCAGTTACGTCCAGAATCAGTCTGTTTCTTCATTTTCCGACACGACTTTCAGTCAGGGTCTACTGTCTGCATCGCCTAATACTTCCTAACATCAACACTTATTTCTTTGAAAGGAGATTGATCATGGAATTAGATAACCTGAACGAAACGCGCGATCATAGAGATTTAGATCCGCCGGCACAACAACAGACGACACAACCTGGCTCCGAAGCGGAGATGGACCCCCGACCTCAGTACATAGACCCGAATTACAGGTCTGCCCTCAAGCTTGAAGGCAAGGTCGGGTTGATCACCGGCGGCGACAGTGGCATAGGCAGAGCGGTAGCGATACATTTTGCGAGTGAAGGCGCCAATGTAGTGATTAACTATTTAAGCGATCACGAACACGAAGATGCGCAAAAAACGCTGGAACTGATCGAATCCTATGGCGGAAAAGCGATTGCAGTACAAGGTGATATCAGTGATGCATCGTTTTGTAAATCGCTGGTCGAAAAAACGGTAGGTACGTTTGGCAAACTGGATATCGTGGTCAATAACGCTGCACAGCAATATCCGCAAAAGTCCATCGAAGATATCGAGCAGGAGCAGCTCGAACACACCTTCAAAACCAATTTATTCTCGATGTTTTATATCGTCAAAGAAGCACTGGAATATCTGCCTGAAGGCGGCCGCATCATTAACACCGCCTCGGTGACTGCATATAAAGGCAATAAAGCCCTGCTGGATTATTCTTCCACCAAAGGCGCGGTCGTTTCATTCACACGCTCCTTGTCACAGCAACTGGCTGAGCGCGGTATCCTGGTCAATGCCGTAGCGCCAGGGCCTATATGGACGCCACTGATCCCGGCCAGTTTCCCGGCCGATAAGGTGGACGAGTTTGGCACCGACACCCTGCTCAAGCGTCCGGGCCAGCCAAGTGAAGTGGCGCCTGCCTATGTGTTCCTGGCATCCAATGATGCGTCTTATATCACCGGCCAGATCATCCACCCTAATGGGGGTACCGTGGTGAATGGTTAGCAGGCCTTTATCAATGCAAAACTGCCAATGAAAAAAGCCGGGTGTTTTAACCACCCGACTTTTTCTATAAAACTTATCTGGACTACAAATCATCGGTACTACAACGGATTTTGAATCGAGATTAATCCCGTCACTCTCCGTCCAGCCAACGCCCAATCCAGTTAACTCACAATCATCATCCCATTATCAGTCATCCGGTAGCTTGTTCTGCTGGTCATCCGGCATAAAGGTTGAATTCGCTTCTGCGACGCCACCCCGGAACCCGCTTTCTTTCTCCACATCTGTCGGCGGGCTGCCTGAGTTTTCGTCATTGCTTCTATTCGGATTCAGGCTCTGGTTCAACTCCTTTTTGGAATTGAGGACAGGTGTACTCAACGCCACGTTATCGGTATGTTCACCTTCTGCATTTGTGGATGGGTTCTCAGCGTTTTCTATGGTTTTTTCCGCTTTATTCTTTGAAGCAACGATAGCCATATCACAGTCTCCATTTCATGATCTTTTTGACACTTAATCTTTATAAGCTGCTAATCCTAATAATTAACTTCTGAAAGTATTATCAGAAGATAACTGATGAGGATGTAGGAATTATCAAGAGGCAGGTAGCCTGAACAGGCAATTGATTATCGCAGATATGAATGCCTTGCTATTCTATCTCTTAAAACCTAATATGGTTTTCCACTAAGAAATTGAGTGTATTTATGCAAGCCATAAGCCGTCGCAACACCCTTTCCCTGGACGCCCTTAATTTCTTTCTCGCGGATGTGCGTGATGGGCTTGGCCCGTATCTTGCGATATATTTACTGGCGGTACACCACTGGGAGCCGGTCAGCATCGGTTTCGTGATGGCGCTGGCAGGCGTCACGGCACTGGTAACGCAGATTCCCGCCGGGGCGCTGATCGACAACACCCATCATAAACGTGCAGTGATTGCGATTGCCGCTTTAGTGGTGACATCAACCTGTCTGGTTCTTCCCTTCGTCAGTGCATTCAGCTTAGTCGCCATCACCCAAACCATTAGCGCGCTTTCTGCCTCGGTGTTTGCGCCCGCCATTGCGGCAATCACGCTAGGCATTACCGGCCCGCAGGCGTTCACACAACGAACCGGGCGCAATGAAACATTCAATCATGCGGGCAATGCCGTGGCAGCACTGCTGGCGGGTGTTTTTGCCTATTTATTTGGCCCGATAGCCGTGTTTTATCTGATGGGGGCCATGGCAATCGGCAGCGTGATTGCTGTGCGTTTTATATCCGCGGAAGCCATAGATCATAAGCTGGCACGCGGTGCGGTTGCCAGCAGCGAATCATCCGGTGCCGTACACCCTTCAGGCCTGAAAGTGTTGCTTGCTAACAGGCCATTATTCATTTTTGCTGTGTGCTGCGCACTGTTTCACCTGGCGAATGCAGCCATGCTGCCGCTGGTCAGCCAGAAGCTGGCCCAGATCAACCTGCGCATGGCGACACCGCTGACCTCTGCATGCATTGTTGCCGCCCAGCTGGTGATGATACCCATGGCGATGCTGGTCGGCTCCAAGGCAGATACGTGGGGACGTAAACCTATCCTGCTTGCCGGCTTTCTGATCCTTCCGCTACGGGGTGTCTTGTATGTAGTGTCTGATGATGCTTACTGGCTGGTGGCCGTGCAATTACTGGATGGCATAGGCGCAGGCATTTTTGGCGCACTGTTCCCGATTATCGTGAAAGACATGACACAGGGAACCGGACGGTTTAACGTGAGCCTGGGAGCGCTTTCCACTGCCTTCGGCCTAGGCGCGGCGCTGAGTCCTGGTTTGGCGGGTTTAGTCCTGCAACAGGCTGGCTATAACGCCGCCTTTCTTACCCTGGCGTTGATTGCTGCGGTGGCCTATGCTTTAGTGTGGCTGGCCATGCCGGAAACGAAAGATTACGCTGTGACTGAAAGCATGCGTGGCGAAGCGGGCGCAATCGCTTCTTGAGAAATGTAAGAACATCTCCTTGCTGAGAGGAGAAGTCTCCGCCAATTGCCAATGATTGAATCAGCGCTGACGCCTGGTCTGATAACCACGCATCAGTTGTGCATCATCAAGGCAGCCATTTCAAGCCACTTAAAAATTCATGGAACTTACAAATTGCATTTTCATCATATGTGCTCTTTGTTAGGAAATGGCTTGTTTTTTCACCAGTTCATCCTCGCACATTGGTGAAATTGTTTAAACCTCGTTTGCTTCTCTCTGTAAGTTCAAATAAATATCCTGACTATTCATCTAACCCTTAACAAAGGATAAACATGCATAGCTGGCTGCAATACAAATTTCTAAGCTTTACAATCTATGAATGGCTTTATACCGCATTAATCTTCATTTCCACCTACGCTGTCCTGCTACTCATACGCAAAGTCAGCATCAAAAAAATCTCTGATTTCGCTTTGAAGAACCCGAGCAAACTCGGTGACCTGATTGTGGAAGTGATGCGCAGTACCAACCACCTCACTTTCGCATTATTTTCATTATTGTTTGCCATGCACTTTCTTGAACTGAACGCAAAGTGGGTCACCCGCCTGGATTATCTTTCTTTTCTGGTGATCGGCATCCAGATAGCCATGTGGTTGAGCAAGGGAATCACGTTATGGGCCAAAGCCAAAACGGTGGCCACTGACGGTTCGGCCGAAAACGCTGTCCTCACTACCATGCTATCCTGGATCTTTAAAACCATCGTCTGGTCGATCGCCCTGCTCAGTATCCTGGCCAATATGGGGGTGAATATCACCGCCTTCGTCGCCAGCCTGGGGGTGGGTGGCGTCGCCGTTGCCCTGGCCGTTCAAAACATACTTAGTGACCTGTTTGCCTCCCTGGCGATCGGCCTGGACAAACCTTTTGTGATCGGCGATTTCATTATTTTCGGCAATGTATTAGGCACAGTGGAACGGGTGGGGTTGAAGACCACCCACATCCGCAGCCTGAGTGGCGAGCAGATCGTGTGCGGGAACACAGAATTACTGAAAAACACCATTCATAACTACAAGCGCATGGCGGAAAGAAGAGTCGTTTTTGAGTTCCGGGTGACTTACGATACTAAGGCAGATGTCGTTGAAAAAATCCCGGAGATCGTGAAAAGAGCCATCACTAAACAATCCAAAGCAAGGTTTGACCGGGCACACTTTAAAGGATTTGGCCTGAGCGCTCTTGATTTTGAGGTTGTGTATTATGTATTGGATAGCAGTTACAACGTTTACATGGATATACAGCAATCCATCAATTTGTACCTGATGCGGGAGCTGGAAGCGATGCAGGTCAGTTTTGCTTTCCCGACCATGACGCTGGATTTATCTAAAAGCGCGCACTTTAAAATGCTGTTTCCAGAGAACGCCATTAGCAATTCACTGCAATAACGTTATAAAAGGAATGAGCTAGCCTGGCACATGACAGGGTGGTCGGGCTTATATCGCTTTATTTAATTTCGTTTTATTTAATAGCGATAGGAAAGTTGAGAGTTCAATAAGGAGATTGGTTTTTCGGTACGGAAATGGGATGGCAATTCAGGCGTATGCAAATTTGATTTCCTGATTTCTTCTTCAACGGAATTTGAAGAAGAAATGATCACCATGCCTGAGGTTTTCTTTTGCGGGCTTAACTTCGCTTCAAACACCTGATTGCCACCAAAAAATATCCCGGTGCATACAATGACGCTGAACGAAATCACGAACATGCCACATACAGTCAGCGCAACGGCGCCCAGAGGCAGCAATATATTGGTAACTGAATGTGCGGTTTCCTGCTTTTCTTTCTGTTTATTATGTTGCAGCTTTTTGTTTTGCCGAAACATCGGAATGTCTCCCTAATTTATGCGTTGATTTTTTTTCACATAATCCAGGCTACGCAATTTTCTTGAAATAATCCTGCAACTGAAATGTCTGTAAGAATCATCGGACGCAAAAAATCCTGCAATCGGCTTAAGCCGTTGTGGTTATGATTGCATCAACCCGCCTTAAGACTCGGCCAGTGGATATCCGGGGTGCCGTTCAATTCCGGCCTGGCGAACAAAAATCCCTGGTACAAATCCACACCTATCGCTTGCAACCAGCACCATTCTTCCACCGTTTCCACGCCTTCGGCAGTGATGGTGATACCTAGCGAATGCGCACACTCTATGATCGCTTTTACAATGGCCTGCTTGGGTCCATCATAGGGTATGCCTTCAATGATCTGCCTGTCGATTTTAAGTTTTTCGGGCTGAAAACGGGATAGCAGGGTCAATCCTGCAAAACCCGCGCCAAAATCATCAATGGCTATACTGATGCCTGCAGAACGTAATTCTTTTAATGCAGTCTGGAAATCTTCAAAATTGGTGATGGATTCTTCTTCGGTGATCTCGACAATCACCTGCTGCGGAGCAAAACCGAAATTGGTGATATAAGACAGAAGACGTTCCACTGCATGCGGCACTCTCACCAGTGACATGGGCAGCAAGTTAATTGAAAGATTACATCTGCCCAAGTTCATTTGCGATGCAAGCTCAAACGCATATTGCTTGGATTCCAGATCAAACAGATATAGCTCTTCCGGCGACAAACCCTCAAAGCAGGCGGCCGGAGAACCGCCAGATGGGCTTCGTATCAATGCCTCGAAAGAAGAAATTGTTCCTGAAACAGGGTTCAGGATAGGTTGAAAAGCAAACTGGCAGGGTGCAGCACGATGGATATTGACTACCTTTTTGAATGGAGAGGGCTTGAGCTTGAATTCCCACTGGTCAGGATCAACAATCGCGTCATTGTCTGTCCAGCTTGATGATGCAAAAGCCGTGATCATTTTCAGCACGCGATCGTGTGATGGCAGGCCTAAATTAGCTGGCTGGAAAGAAGTCCCTTTAGCGAGGATGTCATTCAGATCATCTCCATGCAGTGTGTTGACATCAATGGCATACATCGACCATACCCCAAATCTTCTGGTCGGTGAATGATCTTCCATGAGCTTGACCACATGGCGATGCCGGGGATCGGCAGCGATAATGTCATAAAGCGATTTGATTTCATGATCGGGCCCTTCCAGATATTGAAGGAAATAATCACCATCAAACAGGAGAACTCCGGATATATTCTTTGCAGCATTTTTTTTGGATGCCGATTTCACCAGTTGGTACAACTTTGAGGCGGAAATCTCAGCTTGTACACGACTTTTGTAGACGAGTATCTTAAACATAGTTGTTTCAAATGCATGAAAGGTTAATCAGTTTAACCGATCCGACTGGAAGCGATCTTTATAATTCCTGATCTCCTCCTGCAGAATGCGGAACTGCCCATCACCCAGGTAATGAAAGGTCTTTGGAGGCGATTCAGAATCGCTTTTATGCACATACATGACTTCGAGTACGAATAAACTGTAGGTCGCGATCAAGCTGGTATCGATCAGTTTGCATTCGATGTTGGCATAGCACTCCTCTATTAAAGGGGATTTCACCATTTTGGCAGGGGCAGGCGTAAATCCAAACATTTCAAACTTGTCCATGTATTCGGAAGTTTTATGCAAGTTACCAATATCGATCGTTTTTTCGAGCAACTCACAGGTGGGGATATTGATCACGCATTCCCCGCTTTGTTCAATCAAGCGGCGAGAGTAATTCTGGTCCCAGATAAAACAGCCTATCAACGTGTACTCCATCATCATGTGCCATCCCATGGTCATGATATTTCTTTCATGCTGGTAAGCGGAACTCACCAGCACGATGGGGCCCGGCTCTAGCAACTCGCGCGTTTTCTCCACCGGAAACTGGACTTTGTCTTTACAGGGTTCTTCTTTATTCATTGCTAAAGCTCCCTTGTTATCTCCCTGTAAATGTCAGCTTTCAATGGATTGAGTGATGATTGTTGTTGTTACGATTTTTCATCCAGAATTTTGCATTCGCCTGCCATGGGTGCATCTTTCAAATCGCCCTGGCCTTTACACTGCAGCTTGACCTGCTGGCCTGGCTTCAATTCAAATGCTTTCTCGCGGTCACTCACGATAAATGCAAATTGTGGCTCTTTGGCTGGGTCCACGCCGCCTTTCAAACTGACATAAGGCTCATTGATCTCATTTTTTTTCACATCCACAATCGTGCCACTGACATTGAAAGTGGTGTCCTTGAACTTATTATCCGCTGCCATCGAGTTATCCGCGTACTCTTTGGCGATCTCTTCAGCGGTCGTTTCCAGTGGCGGTTTTTCCTGAATGATCTTGTTATCTGAGGTGATTTCTTTTTCTGGCGGCCGCTCACAGGAAATCAAGCTTAAGGCCAATGCTCCGGCCAGGATTGCGGAAAAAAATTTTTGTAATTTATTCATGACTATCTCCGTTTCAACTTGTTTTGATTAGAAAGCAAAAAGCCCCAATCTGTGGATTGGAGCCTCTTTATCCTCTGGCATTACTGAACGGCTGCTTCAGCCTCATAAATGTCCCGCATATGTTTCACCAGATTATGATTGCGTTTCACACCTTCGATCTGGCGCAACACGGCTGCCCTGATCTCGGCTGGCAGCTCTTCTTCCAGGGCCTTGCGGTAGGCTGCAAGGGCTGCGTCTTCACCGCGCTCGGTTTCATTCAGTACCGCAAGATTGTCATTGCTGGTCAGGGCTGTTTTGATATCGATCCAGCGTCTGTGGAGTATGCCGCCGATCGTGGTCGAATTGACCGGTTCGCCGCCCAAGGATCTCACCAGATCCTGTAACTCCCGCACACTTGAACTTACTTCTTTAGAGCGACGTAAAAAGAAATCTCTCAACCTGGCATCATCAGCGTTCTTTGCAGAGGTGCGGAAACCCTCTTCTCCATCTTTCGAGGTTTCAATCAATTCATTCAAAATTGCAATCACATCGTCATTACCAACCATTTGCATCTCCGTATTTGTCTGATTTTTTTGCAGTATGGCAAATGCCGTTGTTTGCTTGCATCGGGGCGTGTCTTAAATGGCTGTAAGATTACGCCTGCGTAATTTGTGAACGATCCAGAACGTTTTAATACACTATGTATAAAAAAAAGAGATTGCCTGTGGCAATCTCTTTTTGACTAACGGGTCGATGCACCCGGTGCTGGTTCCGATTCAGTCGGCTGTAATGGATTTTCCTCAGCTCCGTTTGCCTTAGGGTGATTATGCCTGGCTTTTGTATTTGAATGATTATGTTTTTTAGTGTGCTTGCCGGAAGCTTTTTTAGCACCCTGCTTGCTTTGATCCTGAGCTTGCGGCGTTTCCTGTGTACCCAGTTCAGCACCATCGGTCTGGTTATCTGTATCAGCAGCATACGTGGTCATTGCAAATGCCGAGAATAATAATGCGATCAATAATTTGCTCATATTCGCTCCTTAAAAGTGAGATTCAATACCTGATTATTTTGTCTTGACTGCCTGAGCATTAAATAATGTATCCAGCTTTTAAGTTATCCGTCAGAGTCTCATTCGAACGTAGGACGCGACTTACCATAAGCGATTGATAAAGACTTACACTGTAATAATTTGCGATGGCAACGTGTGCTTTTGATAGTGTTCATAAACTTCTCTGCCAGACCAGTTATCTTCATATGCTTTGCTTAAGCGCAGTGCTATATCATTTGGAGCAAGTGCGTGATTGTCATTAAAAAATGTATCAACTCGGCCCTGAGCCAACTCAAGTATTTGCGGCCACCGAAGTTCATGAGCAATGAGTTCTATCAATTCAAACGGTATGGCTCCCGAACTTGGTTGATTAGGCACACGCAATTCAAATGTCGCCTCTACTTTCAATAAAAAATACTCTTTCAAAGCTTCGTTTTGCCTCAATAGCCGGACAACGTCAAAAAAAGCAGATTCTGCCCAGTTCACGCCAAAACCTTGTGCCAAAATTCTTGAACAGTTTTCTACAAGCACATCCAGCAGTCTGATTCCGAATTTCGTATCCACTTCAACCTCCATATATTTTGCATATTTAGTTAGAGGTAAACAGCAATTCAAGTGCCAAAATTTTCCTTTCAAACTTAAGTAATTGAAATTAAGACACTTTCAACATCTCTAAAAAAGTTAAAGTCACTCTATCGATTAGATATGCTGGCTAAGAAGCATTCAATTAACAAATTGTGTAAATAGGAGCAAAAATCAGACTCCGGTGTTTATCTTAAGCTTTCCATAAATAGCCCACATCTTTAACGCCTTAAACTATTGATCAAGTAGCAATCCCACTATTTCCCTAACTCTCTTGCTCTATTTGAAAAAAATTAATACACTACTGAACAGACCTGTCTGCCTTCATGGCAAAAGTCTGCCGGTGCATTAATTAAACAAAGATTTCAAGGGGAAATAAAATGAACGAAGATAGACATGCGGGTAATGTCATTTTACTCAGAACAGCCGCACTGACATTGTTGATGGGCCTGGTACTTGCATGGTGTCTGGTGATGACCCGTGGCATGAAAATCCCTTATATGCTGAATATATTCAGCAGCACGGAAAACCTTTTATCCGGCCATCTGGATTACCTGATGATGACCATGCTGTTATTAGGTTTTTACGCGTCAAAAATAAAGTTGCCAACATTTGTTGTTTGGCCAATGGCGCTTGGTTCGGTAGGCAACCCTACGGCTTTTTTAATATTAGCGATTGACCCGAAAATTCATTCATTGCCTTACATTCTGTTCCTTTATACCACTTTATCGTTAACTACCTTTGGGTTTGGGATGGCTGCCATCAAAGCGCTCAGATACTCTCTCAAATAAGTTTTTCTGGTTGTAATAACAGATTTGGGTTGATGAATGCCATGAGTATTGACCTCAGAAACACGTACACACAATACGGGTTGATCGCCAGGATTCTGCACTGGACCAGTGTGGCAATGCTATTAACCATCATTGTGGTCGCAAGCGAGTTTACTAATAAGGCGAACGGGCCTGAAAAGCTGGAACTCATATCCCGGCATTCTTCGATAGGCTTGATGCTGCTCGTGCTGATGATGGCCAGATTGATATGGCGAAACCTGAACCCGAATCCCATCCACTCTTACAGCATCCAACCCTGGCAGAAACTGCTGGCTGTTTCCCTGCACAGGTCTATATACGTCATCATTATCACCCAATGCTTTTTAGGTATATTGCTGTTGCTCACCAGCGGAGAGGTATTTCATTTTTTTGATTTATTTGAATTACCGGCACTACTTGAAAAAACCTCCCCACTTCACGAAACAGTATTGGGTGTTCATTACTTGATTTCCATCATGATTTACCCGCTGTTCGCTGTCCACATTTCTGCGGCTATTTATCATCAGATTTTTGGCTTGATAGAAGAAAACCCGCATGGCAGTGAGTGACTCCCTTAACAGGAGCAAAGTCTGAATACATTAAACGATGGTTTGCTGTTACAGGTTATGGGTAACAGCCAAGTAGATCGATCTTAGTGCCGAGAAAAGTTTGAGCCTTGCTTCATTACTTTGCAATCCACATCAAAAACATGAACAGTGCGTTGAATGAAATTAACGTGAGCACGCACGGTCTCACTAAAGCAACATGTTTTTAACCAGTCAGGCAGTGATGTACTTTTATTCTGGATTCTGACTAAATTTTATTTTTTGGAGGCACTATGACAATCGCTACAGAAAACAAAAACGAAGGAGAATCCATTGGGGATATTGAGAGAGAAATCGAACGTTTAAAAAGTGAGATTTCGAATAAGCAGGCCGAAGTGAATGCACTTCAACTGGAATTGGGAAGAGCAGCCATTAAGATGGAGAATCAGAAAGATAAATAATCTCTTTATCAACCCTCTGCAATCAAGCTATGTAAAGGCTTCGGTGACGGAGCCTTTTCTATTAAGGGCCAACTTATCTGGAACAACAGGTATCAGCAATTTTTATTTAACGCGCAGATTCAGATTCGCCAGGCTTGGCAACTTCAGCAGTTGGTTGAGCAAAATTCTGAGGTTCCCTGTCATTGATAGGCAGGGGAATAGCTTGCTCTTTATCTGATATCGATTCCACCGCTTCGCTGATAGGCTCAGCGGCCGGAGGAATTTCGGATTCATGCCAGCTAACCAGCAGCAGACCGGCTACCAGCAAACCTATCAGAAAAAAAACCACAGTAACAATCACATTGAATTTCTTATTAGTCATAGGCTAAGTCCTTGTTGAAACTGTGACGGATAGTAAGAGCAAGCTTAATCTTTTCCATTCAACCCGTTGGCAGATTCCTTGTTCCGCTCATCAATATTTTGCTTATTCAGCTTTCTATCGACACGGCCGGTATCGGAATTTTCCAGCTCATATCCGCGTGAGTTATCAGCCGGATCTGTGTTGGCCGGATCAATTGAATTGGGATTCAAGGGGTCAAGACGACTTTCGTCGATATGATGCACGCTGTGCACATTAGTATTCTTATTCAAAGCCATGATTTTATCTCCTATCACTTTTGACTATGTGAATATGCGGTCATGAGATTTGATAATGACTGCATTCGGATTCTTGCTCTATACCGATAAAACTGAAATGACTGTAGGAAAAATCGTACTGTGGGGTTGGCATCCTTTTGAAGGGGAAATGCCCCTGACTGAATTCGCATCCTGAATATTGGCAACAATTGAACCAGATCAGAATGTATAAGCCAGAAACAAAAAGGCTCAAGGTATTATTCTTGAGCCTTTTTTATAAACATGCATGCTTAGTAGAAAAAACCAAGCCTGGATTACCCTTACACGTTACGACGGCGGGTTGCTATCGCACCAAGTAGCAACAATCCGGTGAACATCATCGCGGATGTGTCAGCTTCAGGAACCGGAATCGCCGTCATGCCAACAAAAGTATAGTCAGACTGGTTGGTGCAGCTGTGGCATGAGTGTTTGGCCACGCCTTTAGCAGCCGTGAATGAAATGCTATCCACCGAACGGAAACCGAAAGGATTATTCAATTGCCATGCGCCTGTGCCACCATTTACCGCACCATTGCCAAGTGACAGTACAGAGCCATCGCCTGTCCATGTAGCTGTATGCGTGCCTGTCGCGGTCAGGTAGAAAGTATCGCTTCCGCCGTCAGCAAAATTCACCAGCAATTTTGCTACTTCCCTGACATCACTATATTCAGGGCCATCGAAAAGCAGTCCGATAGTCAGTGTTGAAACAATCACCTCTTTAGAGAATGAACCCGTCAATGTTTCTTTGATATCGATTTCACCAGCGGTTCTTCCGCCAGCAATACCTACCCCAGTGATGCCACTCTGTGTTTTTTTCTCAAATGCGCCACTACCTACAAATGTAGCTGAGGTGCCGTCAGAGAAACTGGTGCTGTATGATGACTGACCGTTTACGAAATCACTCCCGAGTACAGTGCCGGTAGTGAAGGCATTTGCGGATCCAACTGCCATTGAAAATGCTGACACCAGGCCTAAGCTAACTTGCTTCAAAGAAAGTTTTTTCATTTCTATCCTCATTAATTTAATATTGCGCTAATTATTAATTATTAGTTATTAGTTATTAACAAATTGAAAGTGTATTTGTATAGCCCATTCAGAACATAAGCTTTCATTATTTAAGACGTATTCGGAGTGAGTCTTTATCATTCCAGAATATTTGCATGGCAGGTGGAGAGTAGTATGTTGCGGGACATGAAATTATCAGCATTTATCCTTCGTGTGCGTAAGGTTATTCCTACATGACAAATTCCACATGTTTCCTAAAAAAACAACCCCTTGATCCATAAACTATTTCTCGACAATCCAGCCTGTGTTTACAAGCACTTAAGAAACAAAATGACCTGGTAAAGGTTTGTAATATAAATATTTATTTAAATGTTTAAACCTTTGCCGGAATATCGGCTGAGTGCAATGGACATATAAGTTAGTACGGATGGATCGTACGTATCTGCCAAATCACCTGCCTTGAAACAAAAAACTCAAGGCGTTACCCTTGAGTTTTTATAAAGTGCCTTTAGTGATTTGGTCACTGCACTTCAGTCACGATTCTCATCCTGTACTTGCTCAAACCAGTTCCACTTCAACCAGGTTATCACTGAAAGTATTGGAATGTCCCATGTCCCCATACTCAGCGGAGCTAATACAGTTAACGGTGCCATTGTTAAGCTGGCGCCAATACCCTAACGTAGCCACCACAATTCCGGGATTCACATCTGTAGTCACGCGCGCCTGGCCTTCAAAAGCACCCCTATCATTGAATACCCTGACCACCGCACCATCCCGCACGTCTCGCGCTAATGCATCCACCGGGTTGATCATCAGGTATTGCTCTCCTTGCACGCGGATTTTGGATTCCATATTGGCGTATGAAGAATTGATGAAACCATGGCTTTTGGGAGAGAGGATATTCAAAGGAAACCTGGCTGCCAGCCCGGCATTAGTATCTGCAGATTCCCGGCTTGGTACATAGGCTGGCAATGGGTCCAGATCTTCTCCAGGCTGAAAGCCTTCGTACATCTGCCTGAAAGGTCCTGCGACAAAATTCTTCGCCCCTTCGACCATGAACATGCATTTACCTGTCGGGGTGGGGAAATTGCCTTGCCTGTGAGGAGCGCGGTCATCTTTTGAACCCACATTCAACCTGGCAAACCCCTGCTCACGCATATAGTTGAGATCGATCCCTTTGCATGCGGGAGAGTTCCAGTCCACATAATTTTCAAGACACTCACTGTCGCTCCATTTGAAATTGTCTTCCTCGAATCCCAAACGTTGTGCCAGGCGTCGGAAAATCTCATTATTGGGTAAAGCCTCTCCGGGAGGGTCGATACATTTGGTGTTGTACGTGAGATACAAATGGCCCCAGGATAAAATCATGTCTTCCTGCTCTGCCCCCATGGCTGCCGGCAACACGAGATCCGCATAAGAAGCCGTATCTGAAATGAAATGATCTGCTACGATGGTGAACAGGTCTTCCCGCTGCAAACCTGCTATCACCTTGTCAGTTTCCGGTGACTGTGTGACAGGATTCGTGTTCCACACCATGATAGATTTTATGGGCGTTTCGAGAGGCGTTTCACCAAGCAGGGCTCTACCCAACTGCAGGATGTTAACGACTGGCGTACCTTCAGGAATGAGATCCGGCCTGCAAATCACGTCAAATTTGTAAGGATGCTCCCAGACCGGGAATTGCAATGCTCCTCCGCCAACATGACGCCAGGCACCGATAAGGGCAGGCAAACAGGTAACTGCGCGTATCGCCTGACTTCCACCATAATTTCGCTCTAATGCGACGCCGATACGGATGGCGGCCGGCGGGGTAGAAGCATATTCGCGAGCAAACAACCGTATCTCGTCTGCCGGTATTCCCGTTATTTCGGCAGCCCATTCCGGCGTACAGGTGCTTGCCCTTTCTGCCAGCTCGGCATAACCGACAGTGTATCTTTCGACGTAATCATGATCGACCAGATTTTCTTCAATGATCACGTTCATCATCGCCATCGCCAAAGCGCCATCGGTGCCTGGCTTGGGTGCAATATGCCAATCTGCTTCTTTCGCAGTTTTGGAAGCGAAAGAATCCACCACTACAACCTTGGCGCCTCTTTTTTGCGCTTCCTTAATGATGTGCCAGTGATGAAGATTAGTTGAGACAGAATTACATGCCCAGATCACTATGAAATTTGCATGGATGAAACTTTCAGGATCTACCCCGGCTGTCGGCCCAACGGTCAGAAGCCAGGCAGTACAAGAACCTTCACCACAAAAAGTCCTCTCGCACACGGTGGCACCCAATCTGTTGAAAAAAGCGTCACCGCCATTAAGCCCATGTACAAGCCCCTGATTTCCCAGATAACTGACTGGCAGGATGGAGCGCGGACCATAATCTTTAATCAGCGCCTGCCATCGGTCAACAATCGTATCCAGCGCTTCATCCCACGTGATCTGCTGGAACTGCTTGCTTCCTTTAGGCCCTATCCTCTTCATCGGGTACAGAAGGCGGTTAGGATGATAATGCCGCTTTTCGTAATCCTTCAACTTTACGCATAACCCGCCACGGGTCATCGGATGATGGGGATTGCCTGAAACCGAGAGCAACTCCCCGTTTTTCACATGGAATTGCATTGAACAGGTATCGGGACAATCATGTGGACAACCACCATGAAAGGTTTCAATCACATCTGCAACATCATTCATCTTCTACTCCTTGAAAAGCGATCAATTGATAACGGCTAACACAAGCAGATAAAAACAATACGGCAAGCAATCTATATAGGCATACTAACTTCGATTGCGTATTTTATGTAGGGTTTTAATTCATGGATACTCGTAGATGTTAAATCGCTGACATTGATTTCCTGGCCGGCTTATGGAAAAGGACGTGTTGTACACGTATAAAAAAATTAGCCCATGCGGACAGGCTAATTGCAAATCAAACTAGATTAGCTAATCAGGACTCTGGACTTGATCCCGGAGTATTAAGTGTGGAGGGATCCTGCAGGGCTTTTGAGTGCGTTTTTCCACTACTAAAATCTTTTGGCATCGGCGGAGTATCCAATTGAGATTTTTTGATCTCGTTTTCAACATGATCGGTAGGGGAAATAACAACCAACCCCACAGCACTGCTCCTGGACTCCATTCCTGAATGCGTGTGATGCCCTCCCGATAATAAACCGGTGAAAATAACAACGGTAAACGAAATGAGGAACATGGCGACAATAATCGCAGCGATTGAACTGACCGTGAAAAAGAATTTGCCCATCGGAATTTTCGACAGAATATTTTTCATGTCTCAACTCCCATCAAGAGAATTTATGACTATATTTTCGATGAGCCCGTCTTTTCCAGGAATGAGATGGTTGCTGAAGTGTGTGTCAGAATGTTGAGATAAAACAATTGTCGTGTGGATGAACGTAAGAATACTGAATTACTTTGTTTCATTGTAATTCACAGGTCCACCATTCATTTAAGAACTCAGGCAAAGAGAACAAAGTTGACTTGTTACCCGGTTAACTTATTACACATGCCTGTTGAGCAATTTCAATACTTATTCTGCCTTATTTGGAGATGAGTCTTCTTCTGTTAAGTCAGGGTTATTAATAATTTCGGGATTTAAAATCGTAGAGCCGATTTGATCTGGATTATTGATAATTTCCGGGTTCAAAATGTTATTTGAATTTTCTGTCATGATAATCTCCTCGTTAACACCATAAAGTTCATTTGCAAGAGATTATGCTTTCACGAGGTAAGCAGTTATCAGACGAACTCTGAATGCAATGTAAGAATTCTCGGGCAGGATTTATTACGCAGCGTTTGAACATGGCAAGCCTTCTCCATGACCATCTCTCACACGCATACGACGCCAACATAACGGCCAAGGCTCTCACTCAGGATTCCCCTCTTATCCCTCACCCCCTGATTGCCTGGCTATGGCTAAACACCTGCGATGATAGATATGGCTTCTAGATATTTCCAGGACTGATTACCCCCTAAACATGGGGTGTACAAGATACGTTCAAATGAATAATACTGTTGCGAGCTGTGCCAGCTTTTTACCAATACTTTTTGCATTTGTAATGATTGCGAAAGAATATCGCGTCGATTAGCATCGCTAAAGTTATTCAACGTAGTTTGTAGTGGTGCATAGTTCATTCAGTTTTATAAAATAACCCCTGAGGAGAATTATATGAAATGGATCTCGCAACTGACTATCAACCTGACTGCAGTCGCCATCGCAGCCGTTTCTGTTCCTGCTTATGCAGATTTCACTTATACAGACTTTTCTGACACTTCCGGCCTGACTCTTAACGGCACTACCACCCAGGCTGGTAGTGCTTTGCGCCTCACTAACGCTACCTATTGGAATAGCGGCAGTGCTTTCACCACAACGGCCACAGCATTAGGCTCGCTCAATTCATTCAGCACCTACTTCCAGTTCCGGATCACCAACTCTGGCGGTGATATATCCGATGCGTCCGGCCCGGGTGCAGATGGTCTGGTATTTGTTGTTCAGACCGTTTCAAACAACGTTGGCGGTTCAGGCGGTTCAATCGGCTACGGCGGAATCAATAATAGTGTAGGGATAGAGTTCGACACTTTCGACAATGGTCCTGGTGGCTTCAATGATCCGGATGGCAATCATGTGGGGATTGATATCAACGGCAATATCGCATCTATTGCCACCGCTAGCGAACCCACACTGTTTAATAATGGCAATGTATGGAACGCCTGGGTTGACTACAATGGCACCACTAACCTGCTGGAAGTGAGGTGGTCGCAAACCTCCAGCAGACCGTTTGCAGCACAACTCTCAAGCACGATTGATTTGGTCGATACGCTTGGACAGGATACTGCCTATCTGGGATTCACCTCGGGCACTGGCCTGGCCTGGGGAACCCATGAAATCCTATCCTGGGAATATCGTGACAGCTTCTCACCTATCACTACCGTCCCGGAACCTGATACTTATGCAATGATATTGTTGGGCTTAATAGGAATCACTTTATTACGGAGAACGGCAAATACTTAACCGGATGAATTAGCTGCTTCGTGCCCTGCTTAATGCAGGGCTTTTTACTTGGCACGGGTCAGTTGTCGTAGCAATTACCGTCAGGCAAACCTGCCAGCCCTTAGGCTGCTCATGCTACCAATCCAGACGTGTGATCATCCGTATGGTTGTAACTTAATCCGATTCTCTGGCTATTTTCTGTGCTTCATCAATCAAGGTAATCTGAGCGCCACTCTGGGCGGCAGCATTGGTGATTTCTAAAAGGTGTTTGGCCGGGATGCCATTGACGTTTAAGGTAAACCCAAGACCAGCATTCGCCGCCTTGAGTAACTCTTCGGCAGTTTTATCATCAAAGCTCATAGCGAATGCCCCTCCATTAATATCAGAATACTTCATGACTTGACTCCCAAAGACCTGGATGATTCCCCCAAACTGCGAAAAGAGGTGCGAATAGATGATTTGCACATCGAAAAAAACAGTACTAGCCTGCTCATCTAGTAAGGTCAGAATACTTTATAAATTCAGAACAACTCTTTTATTTCACCCTACGACTCCACATCAAGCAATCGCAGAGGACTGCCACAGCGGTTCCAATCATACGGGGCTTGTTCGATTTGAATGTTTGGCTACAGGCAGGATGTGAGGCCAGGAAGTGGGTCAACTTCCCAAAGTAGACAGAACCTCAAGTGATTCAGGCATTTTCCAGCCGGTTGGCGAAGCCGTGATTCACATCACGATGTTTGGCTTCATCCGCCCTGACCACCATCACCACATCGCGCAATCGTGCTTCTTTTGGCAGGCCCCAGTATTCAATCGCAATGCGCGGGGCAGGTACATTTTCGTATTTTCCAGCATCTATGTCATTAAGGTATTCACCATAGCTATAGATAGCTTCTTCTTCCAGATAGCCTACGATTCGATGCGCTATTTTTGAAGAGATCATATACAGAACGAAAAATAAATTATAAAAGATGCCTTGCGCAATAATCACCAGCACCCGCTCCAGCAAGCTGGGTTTTGCAATCTGCACAAAGGTGAGCAGATGCATACGTTCATTTTCGGCTTCATCCAGCAAGATATTGATCCAGCCATCATCGTTTTCCATTCGCCGCAGCGATCGCAGGTGTTGCAAGGCGCCCCCGACCATCCCCGGCACGGCTGCAATGGTCTCGAGCACGACAGCCCTATGCCCGTATCGCCCGGAAAAAAATGCATCTGCAAAAACACGCATGAATTTGACCACACCCAAGGCAATGTGGTCGGAAACACTTTGCGGCTCATGATGTAGCATGGCAGTTTTGTTATCGGTCATGAAGTATGGTCATTCTTTAAGGTCGATTTATGTTTGCAAGCTAAGTTTGACGGGAATGGATTTGGCAGCTGGCACCATGCTTTTCTTGGCGTGATGCCATAAGGGAATCAGAGGATTACACTCCGGGAAATAGCCTGCGACACTGCCTATCGGTATGTTGTAAGTTGTCAGTCGCAGGTTTTCGACTTTTCGTGCCAAACCATCGTTGCAGGCAGCGGTCACTGTTACCAGGTCACCGTCTTTGAAACCATGCGCAGTGATATCTACCTCGTTGATAAACAACACCTTGCGTGTGCCATAAACACCCCTGAATCTGTCGTCCAGGTGATAAACCGTGGTGTTGAATTGCCCGTCACTGCGGATGGTGAATAACCTCAACGTGCCTTCCGTCTCAAAAACCTTGGTATCGGGGTCTGCAGCCAAATCGTCCGGGCAGATAAAATTCGCTTTTTTATTCTTGGTGTTCCACTCCCGGTTTAGAACAGGCATAGGGCGGCGAAACCCACCGGGCTGCCATTGGCGCGACTCGAAGTGCGAGAAGGTTTCCGGATAGGTTTTTTCAATCGCTTGCCTGATCAGGGAGTAATCAGCCGCCCAGGCATGCCAATCCACATTTTTCTGGTCCGGGAATAAGTTAGCTGCCAGTCTGGCGATAATCTGGGTTTCAGATAAAAGTGTTTCACTGGCGGGTTCTGCCTGGCCACGCGAGCCATGCATGCACCCGGTACTGTCTTCCACCGAAACGGTTTGTTCTCCTGCCGCCTGCCTGTCAACTTCAATGCGCCCTAAACATGGCAAAAGATAAGCCACCTCGCCGTGGATGACATGACTTCTGTTGAGCTTGGTCGCAATATTGACTGTCAGCCGCAGATTGCGCCAACCTGCTTCCATCTGCACGGTTTCAGGCACTGCCCTGAGAAAGTTTCCGCCTAGACTGATAAATGCTTTCACACAACCGTCAATAATGCCTGCGCAACTATCAACCGTATTAAGCCCTTTTTCACGTGGTGGCTCAAAATGGTAAAGCTCGGCCAGCTTATCCAGCGGTGCCAGTTCTGGTTTCTCGGTAATACCCACTGTGCGTTGCCCCTGCACATTCGAATGCCCCCTTACCGGGCATATACCTGCGCCCGGCCTGCCCAGATTGCCGCGCAACATCAATAAATTCACCAGCATTTGTACGTTATGCACACCGTTACGGTGTTGGGTCAGCCCCATGCCAAATATGCCGATTACTGCTTTGGCATTGGCATAGATTCGGGCGGATTCCTTTAACTCATGCTGGGTCAAACCTGACTCTAGTTCGATACTTTGCCACTCAGTACTGCGTACATATTCTTCAAATCCTTGCAGCCCAGACGTGTGTGCCTGGATAAAATCAATATCAAGGATCCTGGCTGAATGCGAGTCTACCGCGGCATCATCCAGTTCAAACAGCGCCTTGCAAAGCCCGGTGATTGCGGCAATGTCGCCGCCTGGTTTTACCTGATGGTACTGGGTACTGATCACCGTTTCGTGACCGGTGAGCATTTGCACAGGGGATTGGGGATTCGTGAAACTGAGCAGGCCGCGTTCTCGCAAAGGATTGAAGGTGATAATCGGTATGTCGCGTTTGCGGGCATCCTGCAGATCATGCAACATGCGTGGACTGTTGGTGCCCACATTCTGCCCGAAAAACAGAATACAGTCCGTGTGATCAAAATCCTCAAGCACCACGGTGCCTACGCCGACGCCAATACTTTCCTGCAAGCCGACCGAGGTACTTTCATGGCACATATTGGAGCTATCCGGCAAATTGTTAGAGCCATACATGCGCACCATCAATGCATACAGATAAGAGGTTTCAAGGGAGGCTCTGCCGGAGGTATACCAGACGGCGGATTTAGGATCTAGCGCTTGCAACTCCTGCGCAATCTCCTTTAACGCTTGCTCCCAGCTGACTTCGAGATAACGATCCGTGGCAGCATCCCAGCGCAAGGGTACGGTCAATCTGCCGCGAGCTTCCAGCTCGTGGTCACTCCAGGTTTCCAGCTCAGACAAGGGATGCTTTTTGAAAAAGTCGGCATCCGCTCTTTTGTCCGTGATTTCCCATGCGGTCGCCATGGCGCCGTTCTCGCAAAACTCAAATGGATGCGGCTTTGCCGGCTTTGCCCATGCGCAACTGACACAGGCAAAACCATCCACCTTGTTTTGGGCTTTCAGTGCTTTCGCGCCTTTGAATGGGATATGTTCTTTTAATAATACTGTCGAGACGACTTCTACCGAACCCCAGCCTCCTGCGGGGCCACTGGGTTCTTCAAAATACGGTTTGCTCATACCTCTTCCAGAGAGTTTATTTCTGCCATCGGGCAGCCATTGAACTGTTTGCGGAATGTGCTTGAGCTTTCATAAGCGTGACGCCGTGCACGCATCACAGATCCTAGTGGCCGGTGATCCAGAACCCCGTTCCAGGGGCTGAATGTCAATCTGTCTTCAATTTGTGGGAAAGTAGCATCGTCCCAGGAAACCTGTGGCGCAGCCTCTAACGTGGCAACCGCAATATATGGACTTTGATCCTCAGGCCATACGACGGATGCATCTTCTATAGGCATTGCTTCAATGTCAGTACATAGCTGCACACGTAATTCCCATTTGGCGGTATGCGTTTTGAAAAACGCCGACACGGCTTCCCTGATACCATTTTCCTTACCGTCTTCCAGAGGAGCATCTTTCAAAGCGATTAATTCAGGGGCGACAGGCGCCAGAGATAATTTCGCCATGTATTTGCCATACAGCACAGGCACTTGCGTGAAGAAAGTTTCACCCAGGATATTGGTTTCGGGATGACCTCCCATGCTTTTAATGGTTGGGCTTTCCCCACCCACACTTTCAATGATCTTTTCGGTACCGCGCAAGGCAGCGGACAATACTTTCTTCAAGCCCTCAGCCTTATCCGTTGTTTTAGCCAACAGTTTCAGGCTGGTCAAAAAGCTTTTAGCGTCCGGTTTCAGGAAGGCAGGGCCGTTCACCATCAGGAAATCCTGTGTCCTGCTGGTAGGATCACCGCTCAAGCGCTCGCCTTCTACACCCAACACCTTGATCGCAACGCCTCTGGGCGTTGAAACACTATCGTGCATAATGTCGCCTGGACTGGTAGAGAATCGCATGACCACCGCGTAGGTATTTTCAGCAGCAAAAATGCCCTGCTGCAAATAGTCGGGAAGGTTATTTTTAATAGTCAATTTACCCCGGATCAAACCATGTGGCTTTGCATGCACACTACGCACTGCCCGCCCGTAGTCCTTTGAAGTGATATCCGAAATTTCCTGCAGGGTCTCAACTAATTCCGTGATCGTTTGCCTTTCGTCTTCCTGGAGCTTTTCATACTCAGGGTTATAAAGGAGTGGGGTTAGGTTGGAAGTGGTGTTCATAGGATCCTTGCGTTCGCTATTTTAGGTTTTAGAAATCATCATTCCGGGGCAAAGTTCTTTGCATTTGCATTAAAGTTTTAATCAAAACTCCTGAGTATCCGTCACATGCTCATTTAGGTGTAAGACGTAGCTGACGAAAAATTAGATTGTGTGGAATCCAATAGAAAGCCATTCTCTGGAAACAAAAATGACTCAAGGTTTTCCTTAAGTCTCTTTTAACCGGTGGCATGCGCAACGTTGAATGCACACCCAGAAGATTGTAGGTTAATTACTGATCGGATTACGGTCATTCAGGTTTGGTAGAGGTGTGTAATTCACATCTGTTGGTTTAGGCGGGCTTGAGTCAAGTGGGATAACCTGAGAAGTATCTCTGGCCTCGATCTGGTAATCCTTATTTGTTAATGGCCGGTCACTAAAACTATCGTCCGTCTGCTTTTGCTTGAATTTAGGGATAGGTGCTATATGGGACTTTCTTAAATCCGAGCGGCTTTTATTCGCAGCATGGGCAGTAAAAGTGGTAACTGTGAACATGGAAATCAATAAAGCTATAAAAAGTCTGGTCATGATATGTTCCTCAGAGAATTGGTTGTATCTATTAAAGCTGAGTGAAGCGTTAATTCAAATCGGCACCTAGCGCATTCTTCAGTAGGAAGCGGCTGACGGACTTCAACAAAGCATGAAAGTGGTTAATGTTTAGATAAGTAAAAGCAATATTCACCCATAAGGTTATAGAAGAAAGTAAGCCGCAAATATTGCAGGCAAATGGCGCCATGTTTGCTGAGATTTGGAACTTACCTGCCTAAGGCTGAATAAACCTGAATTTATTTCAAAGTGATCGATAGGCTGGCTTTAAAGCTTCGGCTGAAAGTTCGTGATGTAATGGATTATTCCAATCTGCGATCTGAAAAACCATCGTTTAAAATCATATCAAGAGATACTCTCAATACGTGCTAAGATGAATCGCTAAACCCTCTATTAAGGCACTGTATGTCATTGAATAAGAAAACTGTTGCCGATGTTGAGATTATCTTTGACTACCTCCTAGGTGTGTTATCCCAAGTCAAACAAGGCAACAATCAAGAGCTGACTGATGGTGCCTTTGATTACGCTAAGATAGTATTGAGTGCCGCTGAAGAACCTATGCGAGTGATAAACATGTTCGATACCACACTACGTGCATTTAAAGAAGCTGAAAGGCTTGTACGTAAGGCCCACTCACATGATGCACTTCGCCTGTTAACCATTACAAGCGACGAATTGATGGAAAAGTCGGGAACCAGCGAAAAACTGCGCAGTGTCTTGAGCATGTTCAAGTTGGCTAAATAGTCATTGTAAAGATTGAGCTAAAGAAACTCCTTTACAGGTAACAAAGTTAGGAATCTTTAGCTCTTTTCACCTTGCCCAAAAGCTATGGACACCCTTATAGGCAAGCTTAATTGCCTTTTAAATACTGGCTAGTAGTTGCATCCATCACGCTATCAATGCGTCCACTTTAGCCTCTCCTAAAACAAAACCCAAACATCTACGTTTTCTAACTCTTTCCCGAACACAACCTGGGGAAATGTGTAACCTATAACAAGGAGAATTTATGAAATTTATGTATGGGATATTATTCAGTGCGATTTTAGTAGCGGCTTTTTACACAATTAGAGTGAACGTCATGCAGGACTTCACTTCAAAGCAGATGAATAAAGCTATTGAAACCTCCGACCGGAGGCATAATGAGGAGAGAGCAATAGAAGAACACAGATATAAGAATGAAAAAGTTAAAGTCCTCGTGCGGGCAAAGGAAATAAAAACTTGCTTGTTTGATTTGAAAACAAAAATTATTAGCAATGATGTCTTGGAATGTAACAAAGACCATTACATTGAATTAAGCAGAGAAGAGGCGGGAAAAATTAAGGAGTAATCAACACGGTGCTTGCCGAGTATTGTTTATCGTTAGAACGGCCTGCATAAAATCAGCACTGTCATGACAAGCGAAGCCTGTACAATCTAGCTATAAACCCGCTGATTCATAGTCGTTACAACATGGAAGAGTTTAAGATGGCCGATTTTTACTCTGCCACCATGAAGACGTTAAAAAACCCAGTAAATACTGGGTTTTGATTAAGTCGTTACTTACTCAGCTTTGATATTTGCTGCCTGCTCACCTTTAGCACCAACGATGATATCGAAGGATACTCGCTGACCTTCATTAAGGCTTCTGTACCCGCCATCTGAAGTTATTGCTGAAAAGTGTGCGAATAAGTCTGCACCACCACCATCTGGAGTAATAAAACCAAAACCTTTGGAGTCGTTAAACCATTTTACATTGCCTGTAGCCATGTCATTTCCTTTAAATTAAAAATAAGGCATTGCCTGAAATTAGGCGAGGAACAAGACTGAGGAATGAAAAAGAGAAGAAACTTAATATAAAGAAACTAAACTGATAAAACTAGAGGCTTGTAATTCACCTTCCAACCACTATGGGCTTAAACTGTAAATATAGCAAGTTTAATTTTAATTATTTTGGTTTCTGATAATTTCCAAAGATTTTTTTAATTATGAATACATATATCCCAAAGCCTTGAACCATCGTCCATCACAACATGAGAGTTTGATACTTCAGAAACTGTCAGAAGTGCGGTTGAAGCCTCGCTTGCAGACCGAAATAATTTGGCTTGATTCAACTTTCCAACCCATCCAGCAGGTAAAGCTCCAGCAATACCTGAACTTGGTTGCACCTGAAGCCATGAGCCAGTCAGTTTAGAATAAATCATGAAGTGCATAAGCGGCCCTTAAAGAAGATACATGCTTAGGTGGGTCAGACTTTTTCAAGCATCAATATTCAATTAATGTTATCTCCAAATACTCGATCTTAGAGAATAAGAAATCAGGTGATCCGGTGTTAACGGAAATCCAGTGTCAGATAATGACACAAAAATTCACTTCTAATTTTTTAATTTATCCAGCTTCAACGTTAACTATTCTCAAATTAGTCTGATAAGCCAACGTAAAGGCTAAAGATCAGATCTTAATGGGGATCACCGTTCGCATTAACCACCCCTTGATTGCTTACTTATGGATCAAGACATTCGCCTCTCGACCAAGTTAGCGGATACAAGTTGATTAGTTTTGGGGGGAAGGCTAACAGGTCACTCAGCAAAATAACCTGAAATGCCGAAATTCTGAAAAACTGCCCTTGGCGGGTAGTTGGGGGAAAACTGAAATCTGAAACACTCAGTATTGAGAAAAGAAAAACGGCTCACATTTCTGCAAGCCGTCTTTTGTATTTTGGTAGGGTGTGCGGGGATCGAACCCACGACAAACGGATTAAAAGTCCGCTGCTCTACCAGCTGAGCTAACACCCCTCATTCGCTTCTGCCGCTTTGTTTTGCGTCAAATTTGAAAGAACGCGATTATGGGGGATTTACGGGATTTGGTCAATGCTGTTTTTGCTTTTTTGTATAAAAAGTTTATTTTTCATACATCCCGCCATTTTGGCCTTTACATTCCCGGGAATTTACCGCCCATCATGCCGCCCATGCTGCGCATCATTTTGGCCATGCCGCCTTTGCTGAACATCTTCATCATTTTCTGAGTCTCTTCAAACTGGTTCAGCAGGCGGTTGACTTCTTGCACTTGCACACCGCTACCCGCCGCGATGCGTTTTTTCCGCGTGGCTTTGATGAGTTCTGGTTTGCTGCGTTCATCCGGGGTCATGCTGTTGATGATGCCTTCGATGCGGCGCAGGGATTTATCGACGTCATCCGTATTTACTTTTTGCGCCATGCCTGCGATTTGTGCGGGCATTTTATCCATCAGCGAGGCCATGCCGCCCATTTTGCGCATCTGCATCATTTGTGACTTGAAATCATTGAGGTCGAATTTAGCACCGGATTTGATTTTGTCGGCGACTTTTTTGGCTTCGTCGAGGTCGACTTTCTTATGCGCTTCTTCAATCAGGCTGAGTACATCGCCCATGCCGAGGATACGGCCGGCCATACGGTCAGGGTGAAAAGGTTCCAGGCCATCCACCTTTTCGCTGACGCCTATAAACTTGATTGGCTGGCCGGTGACATGGCGCACGGACAATGCGGCACCGCCACGCGAGTCACCGTCAAGCTTGGTCACAATGACACCAGTCAGCGGCAAGGCTTCGCCAAAGGCTTTGGCTGTGTTCACCGCATCCTGCCCCTGCATGGCATCCACCACAAACAGGGTTTCGGTCGGTTTTAAGAATGCATGCAGGTCTTTGATCTCGGCCATCATGGCTTCATCGATCGCCAGGCGGCCTGCCGTATCGAAAATCACCACATCGTAGTAATTCTTTTTGGCCTGATCCATCACCTGGGCGGCGATTTCGAGTGGCTTTTGCTGTGGATTGCTGTCAAAGCAATCAATCTCCAGCTGTTTCGCCAGGGTCTGCAGCTGGGTGATCGCAGCCGGACGGTAAACGTCAGCACTCGCCAGCAATACTTTTTTCTTCTGTTCTTTGAGCAGCTTGGCCAGTTTACCGGAAGTGGTGGTTTTACCGGCACCCTGCAAACCAGCCATCAGGATCACTACTGGCGGCACTGCCGCCAGGTTAAGGCCGACATTGGCTTTACCCATCAGCTCGGTCAGCTCTTCATTCACCACCTCGATGACAGCCTGGCCGGGGGTCAGGCTTTGCAGTACTTCACGGCCATTGGCGCGCTCTTTCACGCGGGCGATGAACTCTTTGACTACCGGCAAGGCCACATCGGCTTCGAGCAGCGCCATTCGCACTTCGCGCATGGCATCGGCAATGTTGTCTTCCGTTAAACGTGCTTGGCCGCGCAGGTTTTTAATCACGCCCTGCAAGCGGCCGGTCAGGTTTTCCAGCATGGGTAAACTCTCTTTAAACAGGTCTTTGAATAAGTTGGGGATTTTACATCATGCTAGGCGAATACGCCGAGTTTTGCCATAATGCGGAGCATGATTCAACATCTTATTCCCTATCTGGTAGTCGCATTTATCTATACGGCAGTGGCGATGGATTACTGGCGTATTGCCAAGCAAAACAAGCCCGTTAGCGAGACCCAGGCGTCGTTCCGCTTGCATAGTGCCATGGTGGCTTTGGGGATCGTGTTGCATGGCTGGCTGCTGTACCGGGATGTTCTCACGCTGGGAGAGGTCAACCTTGGTGTCTATTACACACTGTCTGCCATCTTATGGCTGACAGTATTGATTTACTGGATTGCCGACCTCAAGCATGCATTACATAGCCTGCAGGCGTTTGTTCTGCCCCCTGCAGCTTTATTTGTGCTTATGCCCGGATTCGCTATCAAAGACTATTATGTCGACACTGAAGGGCTGTCATTATTCAGCCTGCATATCGTGATCGCCTTTTTGGCCTATAGCCTGTTTACCTTTGCCGCATTGCACGCCTGCCTGATGCGCATGGCAGAGCGCGCCCTGCATAAGAAAAACAGCTGGCTGGCATTGCCAGGGTTTCCGCCTTTGATGGTGATGGACGCTTTATTGTTCAGGGTATTGAATATTGGATTTGTGCTGCTGACAGTCACGCTCATCAGTGGCATGCTATTCAGCGAAGAGATTTTTGGCAAACCTCTGCAATTCAATCATAAAACAGTGTTCTCTATTGCCTCCTGGCTGATCTATGCCTGGTTGCTGTTTGGGCGCTTTAAATACGGCTGGCGCGGGAAAATCGCTACACGCTGGACCCTGTTCGGTTTTGTGCTGTTGCTACTGGCTTATATAGGCAGCCGCTTTGTTTTGCACGTGGTACTCAATCGATAATGCTTGATATCCCACTATTAAACGCACCCTCTCTGGTGCGTTTTTTTATTTCAGCCATGAGTAGAAATACAGCCGCTTTGTAGCGTTAACCTGACAAATTAATTCTGTGGACGTAGCTTATGTTTACGCAATCGATATATGGCTTGCTCCATACTGCACTTTATCTCTTTTAAGTGAATGTTTTTAATGTCTAATTTTCGGTTGCTGGTTCCCTTACTTATTAGTTGTTCCGCTTATGCGCAGGAGCCTGGCGATGTAGTGGCGCCCAAGCCTGAAAATACCCCTACCCCTGCATTTCAGTTCAGCGGCTATCTGGAAACTTATTACATTCACGACTTTAACGACCCCGGCAATCATCGCCGTCCTGCGTTTGTATACAGCCACAATGTGACTGATAGCCCCAGCATCAATTTAGCCATGTTAAAAGCGGCATTAACGACAGAGCGAGTCCGCGGCAATCTGGCTTTGGGTTCAGGCACTTACATGCGCGCCAACTATGCGGCAGAACCGCATGGCTTACGCAATATTTATGAAGCGAATATAGGTATTAAACTTTCCACCGAAAACAATCTGTGGCTGGATATGGGCGTGATGCCTTCGCATATCGGTTTTGAAAGTGCGGTGGGCCAGGATAACTGGACGTTGACGCGCAGCCTGATGGCGGATAACTCGCCCTACTTTGAGACTGGTGCCAAACTCAGTTACATCACTCAGGATAATAAATGGCAGATCAGCGGCTTAGTGCTGACTGGCTGGCAGCGCATCGATCGTCCGGACGGCAATACCACACCAGCGATCGGCCACCAGCTGGTTTATAAACCCAATGACAGGGTCACCATCAACAGCAGCTCGTTTATTGGTAACGATAAATCGGATGCCCGACGGCAGATGCGCTACTTTCATGATTTTTATGTGCAATGGCAGCTGGATGAACACTGGGGAGTGATCACCGCCTTTGATATCGGCGCTGAACAGGCGGCACCGGGCAGTGAGCGCTACCATGTCTGGTATAGCCCCAACATGGTATTGCGATATACGTACTCAGACAACCTGCAATTTGCCGCGCGACTAGAACACTACCACGACAAACATGGCGTGATTATCAGCACGGGTATGGATGATGGTTTTCAGACTACCGGTTATTCAGTGAATATGGATTATAGACTTAACCAGCGCATGGTTTGGCGGAATGAATTACGCAAACTGACAAGCCGCGACGCCATTTTTGATAAGGATGGCCTGCGTAGTGTAGACAATAATCTGATGGCGGTGACAGCGCTGACGCTGAGCTTTTAAATCACCGCCTGATTTAGCTTTAAGAATTAAGGACTTATCGAACCCCAGTCTTTAGCGCAAGCTGATAATGGGCCACTGATGCTCATTGGCATAAGCCGTTAACGTCGGGTCAGCATCCACCGCAACCGGGTTGGTGACCAGCTTCATCAGTGGCAAGTCATTGTGAGAATCGCTGTAGAAATAACTGGTTTCGAAATCTGCCAGTGTTTGCCCTTTGGCCGCAAGCCACTCGTTCAGGCGGGTCACTTTGCCTTGCTGGAAGCTAGGAGTGCCACTCACGCCACCGGTGAATTCGCCATCCACCATTTCCGGGTCAGTCCCGATCAGGTGCTCAATGCCATAGGCGGTGGCGATCGGTTTGGTGACAAAGCTATTAGTGGCGGTGATCACCATGCACAAGTCGCCATTCGCTTTGTGTTCATTTACCAGCGCCTGCGCTTTTTGCGTCATCATCGGGCGGATAACTTTTTCCATGTATTTCTGGTGCAACTCATCCAGAAATGCTTTTGGATGCTGCGCCAGCGGTTGCAATTGGAATTTCAGGAAAGCATAAATATCCAGCGTGCCGTTTTTATAATCCTGGTAGAACTGCTCGTTACGGTCATGGTGGGTTTTCTCATCGAGCAGGCCTTCACCGATCAGGAAAATACTCCAGTTATAGTCGCTATCGCCGGCGAGCAAGGTGTTGTCCAAATCAAATAACGCTATATTCTGCTTCATACTTTTAATGCTCTTTTTTCAAGATAGTTTTAAACGATCACTTCATCTGCCACGGCTTCGCGGGTCGCGGTCAGCACCAGGAACACGCCGGCCAGGATCACCGCCAATGCAATGTATTCCATGATATGGATCTGCTCAGCGGCAAACCAGACGCCTACCGCAAAGGCCACCACCGGATTCACAAAGGTATTGCTGCTGGCCACCATGGGCCGCACATTATGCAACAACCAATGGTAAGCTGAGAACGCCACCATGGAACCCAGCACGATCAGGAAAGCGATGGCCGCCCAGGAACGCGTGGATACCTCCGCCGGCCATTGCTCACCAAACGCAAAGCTGAATACAAAGGCAATCAGGCCGCCGCATAGCATCTGGCTGGCAGCCCCCATCAGGCCTTGCGACATTTCCATATGCTTGCTCCACACCGAGCCAAAAGACCATGAGGCGGCGGCAAACATTAACAGTGCTGCGCTCAGCCAGTCACCCTGTAAACTGCCGCGCGTATTCAATAACAAAATACCACCCAGGCCGATGGCGATGCCCAGCCATTCCCGGCGGCTGATTCTATGCCCCCACAGGCTGGAAAAAATCGCCATCCAGATCGGTGCGGTGGCAATCGCCAGCGCTGCCACACTGGAAGATACATGTAATTGCACATGCGAAACAGTGCCGTTGCCCAGCACAGGCAACAACAAACCGACCAGCGCTGCGTTACGCCATTGAATCAACGTTGGTGCAGCGTGCCCCAACGCACGCAAGATCAGATAAAGCAACCATCCGGCAATGGTGAAACGTACCCCGACCATCACGAATGGCGGAAAACTCTCAATCGCGTATTTGATGGCGAGGTAGGTGGAACCCCAGATGAAATAGGTACAGGTCAGCGCAATGATCACCAGCAACCAATGGTTTTTTTGCGTCATTGCGGCTTTACCCACCCTTTCATTTATCTCATATACAAATAAAAAACGCTTGCTGCTAACTTCCCAGCAAGCGTTTCATGGAGCACTGATTTATCCCTGCGGATTCAGTTTTTCCGGTTTGGCGTACAGTTTGTTCAGTGCGTTCAGGTAGGCTTTGGCAGACGCTACCACGATATCGGTATCCGCACCCTGGCCGTTGACGATACGCCCGCCTTTAGCCAAACGCACCGTCACCTCACCCTGCGCATCGGTGCCGCTGGTGATGTTGCTTACCGAATACAGCAACAGCTCAGACTCACTGCGCACTACACTTTCTATTGCTTTGAAAGTTGCATCCACCGGTCCGCCGCCATCTGCTTCGGTACGTTTTTCCGCGCCATCGATGCCCAAAGTCAGGATCGCATGCGGGATCTCACCGGTTTGTGAAGCCACTTGCAGATAAGCCAGCTTGAACAGCTCGGCAGTGTCCTGCACCACTTCATCATTGACCAGCGCATGCAGGTCTTCGTCAAATATTTCCGACTTCTTATCAGCCAGCTCTTTAAAACGGGCGAACGCAGCATTCAGTGCGTCTTCGCTTTCCAGTTCAATCCCCAGCTCTTTCAGGCGGGTACGGAAAGCATTACGGCCGGACAATTTGCCCAGGGTCAGCTTGTTTGCGCCCCAGCCCACATCTTCAGCACGCATGATCTCGTAAGTCTCGCGATGCTTGAGTACACCATCCTGGTGAATGCCGGACTCATGCGCAAACGCATTGGCACCGACAATCGCCTTGTTAGGCTGCACCGGGTAACCGGTGATGGTGGAAACCAGCTTGGAAGCGGGGACGATCTGGCTGGTATCGATACGCGTGGTCAGGTTGAAAATATCGCTGCGGGTTTTGATCGCCATGACGATTTCTTCCAGACTGGCGTTTCCGGCACGCTCGCCCAGGCCATTGATCGTGCATTCCACCTGGCGGGCGCCGTTCATGACCGCAGAGAGCGAGTTCGCCACTGCCATGCCTAAATCATTATGGCAGTGGGTAGACCAGACCACCTTGTCGGAATGTTTTACACGCTTGATCAGCTCGGCCATGCGCTCACCCCAAACGGCGGGGATGCTGTAGCCCACAGTATCCGGCACGTTGATGGTTTTGGCACCGGCTTCGATCACCGCATCAAATACCCGCACCAGGAAATCGATTTCGGAACGCACCGCATCTTCAGCCGAGAATTCAACATCCTGTGTGTATTCCAGCGCCCATTTCACCGCCTGCACCGCACGCTCGACCACCTGGTCTTCTGTCATGCGCAGCTTGTTTTCCATATGGATCTTGCTGGTGGCGATAAAGGTATGGATACGGCCTTTGGCCGCATGCCTGATCGCCTCACCTGCCCTCCGCACATCATTCTCACTGGCACGCGCCAATGAACATACTGTTGAAGTTTTAATCACTTTGGCGATCTCTGAAATCGCGTCAAAATCGCCCGGGCTGGCAGCAGCAAACCCGGCTTCAATCACATCTACGCCCAGCTTTTCCAGCTGGCGCGCTATGCGGATTTTTTCTTCTTTGGTCATCGCGGCGCCCGGGCTCTGCTCCCCGTCACGTAGCGTGGTATCAAAAATAATTATTTGTTCCATGAATTTATCCTAACCTGGTAGCCGGAATTTTACCTGCTTGGCCCACAATTGACCATAACGGCACGGCAGGATTCAACTACCAGTAAAAAACGGGCTAGCAATGAAAAACGCGCCAGGGTTGGCGCGTTTCGGTTTCAGAATACCTTGTGATTTCAAATGGCTCAGGATTTATTTTTTGCCGCCATCCGGTCACGCGCCCATAAATAGTATCCGGACAACGTGTAGACAAACACCACGCTGAACAATACTTCCGGCGGGCTGTAGGAAATCAGCACGAATGCCAGGACCACTGCCAGGATAGCAACGAATGGCACCGAATGTCTCAGGTTGATATCCTTGCCGCTGTAAAAACGCAGGTCAGACACCATGGAACCGGCGGCAAACACGGTCAGGCACCAGGCGATCCATTTCACCTGCACAGCTCCAAAGAAAATCTCGCGGCCATCGATATTGTATTCGTAAGAGACCCAGACAAAGCCAGCCAGCAAAGCTGCCGCCGCCGGACTGGGCAAACCCTGGAAGTAACGCTTGTCCTGGAACGGGTCATCCAGTTTGGTATTGAATCGCGCCAACCGCAGGGCAGCACACGCACAGTAGATAAAAGCCGCAATCCAGCCCAGCTTGTTCATAGGCTGCAGCGCCCACACATAGACGATCAGTGCAGGGGCGACGCCGAATGACACCATATCCGCCAGACTGTCATATTCTGCACCGAATGCACTCTGGGTCTTGGTCATGCGTGCCACACGGCCATCCAGCCCATCCATGACCATGGCAATAAAAATCGCAATGGCAGACTGCTCAAAATGCTGGTTCATCGCCTGCACGATGGCATAAAAACCACCGAACAAAGCAGCAGAGGTGAATAGATTAGGCAACAGGTAAATGCCTCGCTGGCGCAAACTGGTATGTTCTTCGCGGCGGGACAAGCGGGTTTGTGGTTCAGCCATAGGAGCTTTTTATAAAGGAATACGCGCATTGTTGCGGGCAATCACAAAAAATGCAAGCGCGGCCAGATAACGAAAAAGCGTTAAGACGCAGCCCGGACGCCTGACCCCGCTGTGCTAAAATACCGGTTTATTTCAGCACTTTATCTCCATTTTCATGCAGCTTTCCTTACACAATACCGATGGTCTCGCCAGGCGCGGCACCGTGCATTTACCTCATGGCGAAGTACAAACCCCGGCGTTTATGCCAGTAGGCACGTATGGCACGGTTAAAGCCATGTCCCCGCTGGAGCTGGACGAGATCCAGGCCCACATCGTACTCGGCAACACCTTTCATTTATGGCTGCGTCCGGGTCTGGACGTAGTGGCTGCGCATGAAGGCCTGCATAAATTCATGGGTTGGGATAAACCGATATTGACAGACTCCGGCGGCTTCCAGGTCTGGAGCCTGGGAGAATTGCGCAAAATCAGTGAAGACGGCGTCAAATTCAAATCCCCCATCAACGGTGACAGTTGCTTTCTGACCCCGGAAGAATCCATGCGCATCCAGCGCATACTCAACAGCGACATCGTCATGATTTTTGATGAATGTACACCCTACCCGGCCACTCACCACGAGGCCAGGCAGTCGATGGAACTGAGCCTGCGCTGGGCCAGACGCAGCCGGGATGCGTTTGATGTATACCAGGGCCAATCCATCCCGCAAGCGATGGCTCTGCAAGGCGGCCAGGATGAGGTCAAACAATTAATCCAAAGCCGGCAAGCCGGTGAATCCGTGCACGATGTAACAGCAACTGACCAGAAAAACGCCTTGTTCGGCATTATCCAGGGCGGCATGTTTGAAGACCTGCGTGACATCTCCCGCCAGGGCTTAGAAGCCATCGGTTTTGACGGCTACGCGATCGGCGGCCTGTCAGTAGGCGAACCCAAGGAAGACATGCTGCGCATTCTGGCCCATACCGCACCGCAGATGCCTAAAGACAAACCGCGCTACCTGATGGGCGTAGGCACGCCGGAAGACTTGGTGGATGCTGTCAGCTACGGTATCGACATGTTTGACTGTGTGATGCCAACTCGTAACGCACGTAATGGCTGGCTGTTTACACAATATGGTGATGTAAAGATCAAGAATGCTACTTATAAAACTGACACACGCCCGCTCGATGATGAGTGCGAATGCTATACCTGCCGCAACTTCAGTCGCAGCTATCTGCATCATTTGTACCGCATTGGCGAGATACTGGGTGCGCGTTTAAATACTATTCATAACTTGTATTATTATCAGTTTTTGATGCAGGGGATGAGAGTGGCGATTGAGGAAAACAGGTTTGAAGCATTTAAAGCTGAATTTGCTCGGAAGCGGGCGGAAAAGCGTTAACTGTAATAACTCTTCAATTGTTGATTATTCAATTCAAATAACTTTTTTTCGCCTAGAGGTGAATGTCTTTCTTATGCTTGCCCATAAAAAGACGGCAAAAAACCAAGCCTGCATCTTTTTAGAAGAAATACCTTCACTAAACTATTTCTTCGATTATTCACCGTTGTGTTCCGCCTGTAGGCGAGTTACTTTTCTTTGCTTGCACAAAGAAAAGCTAACCAAAAGAAATGCACCCTAGCTTCCGCTTGTTTCCTGCGTTGCTCGTCAAAATAAGCGGTCACGAAACTCAACCTGGTAGCTCACACAAGACGTGAGCTACTGCGGGATTCGGACAGTCGCTCCCTTCCTCCTTATTTTGACTGCGCTACTCGGCGCGTCAGATAGGGGCCC